>ERZ1106976.332-NODE-332-length-53782-cov-7.466227_pt1 | contig 53782 bp, 46 predicted proteins | sample MGYA00403687_ERZ1106976 | MGnify/ENA primary metagenome ERZ1106976 (study PRJEB35170, sample SAMEA104062446) | human gut metagenome | biome: human gut; feature: human-associated habitat; material: faeces | place: Denmark | collected 2013-02-22 ... | reverse complement strand
GTATATTCTATCACCTTTCCCATGATTTGTCAAGCTTTTTTTGATGGGGATAATTTACAAAATTATCGCATAATATTGTCTTGGTTCTGTCACACTTCTCTTTTACTCCATCAAGCCGCCTTTTTCGGCCTTTATGAACCGTGTCACCGCCAAGAAAAACAAAAAGTCCCACACTGATGTGCAGGACTTCTGGTGGGTCATCAGGGTCTCGAACCCCGGACCACTCGGTTATGAGCCGAGAGCTCTAACCAATTGAGCTAATGACCCGTATGAGAATATAACAGGGTTATTATACAACAAGCCGCGTAAAAAGTCAAGTCTTTTTTCAAATCTTTTTGTCAGGCGGAAATATTTTTCCGGCGACAGAATATACTTGTATCCGCCACGGACATTATGGTAGGCTATAAACACCCAAATACATATGAAAGTGCAGGTAAAAAACAATGAACCAAAAATCACCGTTTTTCTTCCACCTTATTCTCTGTATTCTTTCCGTTGCACTGCTCTGTCCGCTGATTTCCTGCGGGACCGCCTCGCCGGATGCCGCAACGCCGTCGTCGGGGCGTCAGGGCACCGACACCTCGCAGACCGCAACAGGCAGCATCCTCACGGATGCCTACCAGGTACAGATCTCCTACTATGAAGAACAACTGCGGGAACTCCGGGACGAGCTGATCCGGATGAAAGAGGAAGAATACATCGCAACGGCTGCCTACAAAGAAAAGATCAGTGCGCTGGAAGAGGAATTGGAAACTCTGCAGAAAGACAGCGACAACAACCAGACCGTTCCGGTATCCGGCAAGGATCCGGCAAAATCGGAAACACCGGATTCGCCGGAACCCACCTCCCATTTCGACAAGAGCAAATTCAAGTACAAAATCGTCTCCGGCTGTGTTACAATTGAGAAATACGTCGGGGAGGATGCCGAGGTTACGATTCCCGCCGAAATTGACGGATATCCCGTCACTGTGATCGGAGAAAGCGCATTTCAGCAAAGCATCTGTAAAAAAATCGTTTTGCCGAGCACCGTCACAACGGTCGGTTGGTTTGCTTTTTACGGTTCCTCTTCCCTTGCGGAAATCACAATTCCCGCAAGCGTCACGTCCATCGGTTACGCGGCTTTTGACGGATGTCCGTCCGCAATGACCATTCACTGCCCGGTCGACTCTTACACATCCGCATTCGCAACCAGCTACGGGTTACGTCAGAACAACCAGTAAGCAGCTGGTAGATACACAGTCAATCAACCCGGTTCCTGCGTTCGCCGGCACAAAAAGCGCGGATATTGGCAACCATTTCATTCACACAGCGCACCCGGGCTTCGTATGCCCCCCACGCCATATGCGGGGTCAGGCAAACGTTCGGCAGCCCGGCAATACGCATGTAGGGATGATCGGCGGCAAGCGGCTCTGATGTGTAAACATCAATCCCGATGCCGCCGATTCTTTTTTGCGCAACTGCCTCGACAAGTGCCTCTTCGTCACACACCGCTCCTCTTGCCACATTGATCAGAATTGCATTCCGCTTCATCGAAGCGATCAGATTTCTGTCAATCAGCCCGCGCGTGCGATCTGTCAGCGGCACATGCAGAGAAATCACATCCGATTCGCGGCAAAGCGTATCCAGAGGCACGCAGTCTTCCGAATTGTGCTGACGATTGATCAACACGCGGCAGCCGAAGGAACGCGCAATCTGTGCAACCTGTCTGCCGATATTTCCGTAACCGACAATTCCCCAGGTGCTTCCCACCAATTCGTGATAAGTCGGCTCCAACCGATTGGCGGCGGTTCCCGCAGAATATGCGCCGCATCTGACATACTCCGTATATTCGGGCAAATGGTTGACAAGCTGCAGTGCCATCGCAAAGGTCAGCTGTGCCACACTTTGTGTGGAATACCCCGCAACATTGCATACCGCAATGCCGCGTTCACGGCAATAAGCAACATCTATATTATCGTAACCGGTTGCGGCGATGCAAATCAGCCGCAATTTTCCTGCCGCAGCCAAACGCGTACGGTCCAGCCGAACCTTATTGACCAACACAACCTCGGCATCCGCAATCCGCTCCTCTATCTCCCCCGGCAAAGTTTGCCAAAAGAAAACAAACTCACCGCATGTTCCAAATACCGACAGATCTAAATCCCGCCCGATACTCCCGGCATCAAGCATACATATTTTCAAAGACAGTATCCTCCTGTTCTGTTTTTTCTTACATTTATATATTGTATCACATGTTCTTGCTATTTGCAAGCACCCGATGGTTCTTTCCGCGTAAAGAAAGACGGCAAAATATGCCATTTGTTACAAACAGGTACTTGCATTTAAGGGAAAGGTATGCTATAATAAACGTATATCATTCCTGACAGAATCTCATCTGAGATTCCGCAGAAAATAAGAAAAGGAGAAAGTCACAATGAAAAAAACACTATGCATGTTGTTGTGCCTGCTGTTGATTCTTCCTGTGTTTGCTGCTTGCGCCAACCAGAAGGATGATAACGACGGGAGTACAACAACCGCCAATTCCGGCTCCTCCACTACCACCGAGGAGGAAGGAACCAAAGATGCGGTCGAGGAGGCGTTGAAACTGATTGACGTCGACTACAACAAGAAAACTTTTGAGATTCTGACACGTAAAGATGTCGGAAACTCCGTTAAGGAGCTCAAGCAGGACAGCACAAGCAGCGAGCCGCTTGAAAATGCGGTCTATATGCGTAATACAGAGCTTGCAGAGCGCTGCAACCTTGTGTACTTGGTTACTGCAAACGACAATGTTGTTTCTGCTGTCAAAAACCAGGTCAGCTCGGGCGGGTCGGATGTTGCTCTTGCCTTCCCGAACATGATCGACGCAGGCACACTTGCATCCGACGGACAGTTGAATGACTTCAACAGTCTGGACGGCTTGAACCTTGAAGGTGAATGGTGGGATCAGGGTACCCGTCAACTGCAGTTGAATGGCGGTGTCTATTTCATGAACAGCGATATCAACTACATGGCACATGATGTCACCTTCCTGGTTCTGTTCTCCAAGAAAATGGCAGAATCCAAAAATCTGACTGACATGTACAGTCTCGTATCCAACAACGAATGGACACTTGACAAAATGATCTCCCTGATGAGCGATGTGGCAAAGGATGTCAACAATGACGGCATTGCAGACAAAGATGACATTTACGGTCTGATCGCCACAGCCGGTCTCGGCACCGCGCTCTTCTACGGGTGCGGTCTGCAGTACATCGACGCAAGCGGTGACTCACTGGAACTGGCAATCGGCGCAAACGAAAAGCAAAAGATCAGTACACTTCTGGATAAGATCCACAGCTTTGTCGGCACCGGCAATACCACCTGGGTTTCCAAGGCGGGTGAAGAAATTGTCGGACAGGAAATGTTCTCCGCAAACAAATCGCTTTTCTATGCGGAAGTTGCAAGCTATATTGTCAACCTGCGTAAGATGGCTGATAACTTCGGCGTACTGCCCCTGCCTAAGTATGACGCCTCTCAGGAAAACTATCTGACCTATGTGCATAATATCTCCTCCACAATGACCATTCCGAAGACCGTATCTGAAGAAAATCAGGAAGATGTGTCTGCCGTTATTGAGACCATGGTGCTTCTTTCCAAGAAGTATGTCAGAAGTGCATACTATGACATCACACTTGCATCCAAGGGTGTCCGCGATGAAACGTCTGCTGAAATGCTGGATGTTATTTTCGCACACCGCGTCTATGATCTGGCACAGTACTACGGCTATTTCAAAATGGCTGATATCTTCAATCAGTGCGTTTCCAACAACAAGGGATTCGAGAGCGCTTTTGCAAGCCCCTCCAAGAACTTTAAGTCAAACGTCAATAAAGTACTTAGGAAGCTGAAAAGATGAAAACTGTTGTACTGCTCGGTCAATACTCACATTTTTATAAGGCAAACCTGCATGCGCACAGTGTGTTCTCGGACGGGCGCCTGACACCGGAACAGTTGAAGAAGGCTTTTATGGAACGCGGCTATGCGATCATTGCCTTCAGCGACCACAACCGTCTGACCCCGCATAACGAACTGCGCGATGCCGACTTTCTGCCGCTTAACGCCATTGAAATTGACGTTAATGATGATAAGGGTCACACTTACCACCTCAACTTTTTCTCTTCCGATCCGGAGAAAACCGCATTCCCGCCGATTGACAGGGTTTACGGTGTTGACGGAATCAACCGGATCATTGCCACAGGCAATGAAGCAGGTTTTCTCTGCCAATACAACCACCCACGGTGGTCCTTCCAGGATGCGCATGACTTTGTCGGTTTGCGCGGACTCTGGGGCTTTGAAGTGTTCAACACCGGTTTATGGTAAAATGAATGCATCAAGAAAAACACAGGAGGAAACCAAGAATTATGGAATACAACACAAAGATACTGATTGCCGATGAGAATCCCACCTCACGGGCTTCTATGCGGGAAAGCCTGCGACGTGCGGGATGCCACTACATTGAAGAAGCCACCAACGGCGAGGAGGCGGTACAAAAGCTGATGAAATTTCATCCGGACATTGCCATCATCGATATCTGGCTGTCCAGACTGGACGGAATCGGCGTTATCCGCAGCGTGAAACCGTCCGATTATGCCCCCGATCGCGTTCCCGCTTTTATTCTGACATCCATGGTATCTAATCAGAATATTTTCGTACAGGCAATGAACGCAGGCGCCGAGCTCTGCCTGATCAAACCGGTGAATCCCACCAGTCTGTGCGAACATGTGGAAACTATTTTGCGCAGCCGGCGAAAGGACGAGCAAAATCTGACCGTAGTTCCGGGAGCGGATGAACACACGCCGGACATTGAAACGCAGGTAACCAAAATCATCCACCAGATCGGTGTTCCCGCGCATATCAAAGGGTATCAGTATTTGCGCACGGCAATCCTCCTGACCGTAAAGGACTCCGAGATCATTAACTCGGTCACAAAGGTTCTCTATCCGTCTGTCGCCAAGAAATACCAGACAACCACTTCCCGTGTGGAGCGCGCCATCCGCCACGCCATCGAGGTCGCATGGGACCGCGGCGATGTGGACACCCTGAACTCCTATTTCGGATACACCATTCAGAACAACCGCGGAAAGCCCACCAATTCCGAATTCATTGCAATGATCGCAGATAACCTCCGTTTGAAATATAAATTGTATCAGTAAGCTATGCAGAACAGAGAAAGAGAAACCCCGTCTGTCAGGAACGAACAGACGGGGATTTTCCTTGTATCTTGCTATAAACTTATAAACGACCGTAGAGTTCTGCCATATCCCGCCATTTCGCCGTGTCAATACAGGCAAGCTGTTCTGCAGTCACACGGAACCGCCAATTGCCCTCCGGATTTCCGGGAATATTCATCCGGGTGTCGGCACCAAACCCCAAAAGGTCCTGAATAGGCAGGATCACCAGATCTGCCACACTCTCATACATGGTCCGCAGGATCGCGTCATAGCTTTCTCGGCAATTCCAATCTGTTCCGTTAAATCCGCAATAACGGAGCATCCGGCGCCGGTCTTCCTCACGGCTCTCCCAAACGTACCCAAGCAGTGTGTTGTTGTCATGGGTTCCGGTATAGGCAACCGCATTGCGCACAAAATTGTGCGGCAGGTGCGGAGAGGCAGGGTCGCCAAGAAACGCAAACTGAAAGACCCGCATACCAGGAAACGTGCTGTAACAGACCAGTTCCGCCACATCCTCGGTAATATCCCCGAGGTCCTCCGCAATGATAATCCCCTGCTTCTCTTTCGCAATTTCGCGCAGGGCATCCACCAACGGTTCTCCCGGTCCCTTCTCCCAGTGCCCCTGTGCGGCGGTCTCGGCATCCGCGGGAATGCTCCAATAACCGGCAAGCCCGCGGAAATGGTCAATCCGGACACCGTCGAACAGGGTCAGCATGTGTGAAATACGCTCTTTCCACCAGGCATATCCGTCAGCCTCCATTACCGCCCAATGATAAAGGGGATTCCCCCACAACTGCCCGTCCTTGGAAAAATAATCCGGCGGGCAACCGGCAACGGCGGTCGGGAAACCGTTTGTATCCAGCAAAAACTGTTCCCGGTGCGCATACACATCACAACTGTCATGGGCAACGTAAATCGGCACGTCCCCGATCAGCCGGATTCCCTTGTCATTGGCATAGGCGCGCACATTCTGCCATTGAGTGAAAAATGCATACTGGATAAACGCCCAGACAAATACCGACTCAGGATCCGGCTCACAGACCTTCCAGGCATACCACGGCTTCTGCCCGTTTGCCTCTTTCAATGCCATGAACGAACAGAATTCGGCAATTCGCGGATGCCCGGAAAGCCAATCGAGAACGGCAGAACGGTCGCGGACCCGACCCGCGGCACGCGCAAGCAACGGAAGTCTCTCCCGCCGCAGGCGTTCATACTCGCAGGCATACGGGGACTGCTGCCTTGCATGCGTCAACTCCTCCGAGGTCAGCAGTCCGTCTTCATGCAGCAAATCCAGGCTGACAAACCATGGATTTCCTCCGAAGGCAGAGTAAGATTTATAAGGGGAATTGCACTCATCCGTCATGCAAAACGGCAGAACCTGCCAATAGGTAAAGCCGCCCTTTGCCAAAAAATCAATGAAACGGTAGCAATCCGCTCCGAAATCCCCCACGGAATATACCGACGGCAATGATGAAATATGCATCAATACGCCGCTTGCACGCTTTGGTATCATCTGTTTTCCTCCCGTCTGGTTTCAGTGTGCTTCCAGCCAGTTCCCGCCTGTTTTTGCATCCACAGACAACGGAACAGAAAGCTCCACCGCATGTTCCATGGCATCCCGCAGAATTGCCAACGCCTCCTGCGCACAATCGCGGTGTGCTTCCACCAACAGCTCATCATGCACCTGCAAAAGCAATCTCGCATCCAGCCCCGATGCGCGCAGCGCGCGGTCCGTGCGGATCATGGCAATCTTGATGATGTCCGCCGCACTTCCCTGTATGGGACTGTTCATTGCAACACGTTCTCCAAAATGCTTGGTATTCTTGTTTTGCGCCGCAAGCTCGGGAATATAGCGTCTCCGCCCGAACATCGTGGTTACATAACCGTCGCGATAAGCCTCTTTGATGACTCCTTCCAGATATGCGCCCACCTTCGGATAGGTAGCAAGATAGTGTTCAATATAGGCTTTTGCGGCACCGACCGAAATATGAAGATCCTTGGAGAGCGAATATTCACCCATTCCGTACAAAATGCCGAAGTTGATCGCCTTTGCCTTTTTACGCATTTCAACCGTCACATTTTCCGGCGTCGTATCGAAAAGCAGACAGGCAGTGGCAGAGTGAATATCAAAGCCGGATCTGAATGCGGAAATCATGTTTTCATCCCCGGAAATGTGCGCAAGCAACCGCAATTCAATCTGTGAATAGTCGGCATCCAACAGTAAATATTCTCCCGCGTGCGGCACAAAGAAGCGCCTCAGTTCCCGCCCCATCTGTGTCCGGATCGGGATATTCTGCAGGTTCGGTTCAGCCGAGGACAGCCGACCGGTCACCGTTCCCGTCTGGCGGAATACGGTGTGCACGGCACCGTCCGCATCCGCAACCTTCAAAAGTCCCTCCACATAGGTGCTCTCAAGCTTCACCACCTGCCGGTACTCCAGGATGTCCTCGATAATCGGGTGATATTTGCGCAGGTTTTCCAAAACCTCGGCACCGGTGGAATATCCGGTTTTTGTCTTTTTCCCCGTCGGCAGCCCCAAACGGTCAAAAAGCACCTCACCGAGCTGTTTGGGAGAATTGATATTGAATTCACCGCCGGCAAGCGTGTAAATGCGCTCTTCCAGGGAAGCTGCCATCCCGTTCAGGACATCCCCGTACTGCCGTATCGCGGTGCGGTCCACGCAGAATCCTGCCCGTTCCATATCACAGAGCACGCCGGCAAGCGGCATTTCGATTTCATAGAGCAATTTTTCCTGTCCGCTTTCCCGCAGTCTTTCCGCAAGACGCCGATAGAGCGGCAAAAGATATGCAATGTACGGCACGTCCACCCCCGCGGAAATTCCGAGATAGGTCAGCACAAGCCCTTCAAATTCAAAACTTCCCTGTCCCGCATTGTCGACATACGCCGCCAACATGACGTCGAAATGACAGCTCCTCCAGCGCACCCCGCTCTCTTCCAGGCGTCCATAGACCGTTTTGCAGTCGTATGCCACCGTCTTTGCGCGGCTCAAGAATCCCGAAAGCTTCCCCGGTTCCCCCGTGTAGCGGTAAAGGTGCTGCTCCTCGTCGCAGAAAAGCAGCTGCCCTTGTGCATCCATCCACAGTCCATATACGCCGTCCGGCAACGCATTCATCCCTGCCGCGTCCAGGTCCGCGGGTTCCGTAAGGGAAACCGCAACCGCCTCCGCAGGCGCGACCTCGGTCCTTGCCGATTCCCCCTTGAGACCGTACCGCTCAATGAATTTGGAAAAGCCAAGCCGTTCAAACAGCGCAAGCGCCTTTTGCCGGTCCATTCCGTGATAGGCAATCCGCTCCGGCGACAGATCCAGCGGCACTTCCCTGCAAATGCGCGCCAGTTTTTGTGAAAGACGGGCGCTCTCTTCTCCGCTTTCCAGTTTGGCACGCACCGAGGGAGAAAGTTTGGCAGTGGGAAGCGCCTCGTAAACCGCATCCAGAGAACCATACTCCGCAATCAGTTTGCATGCCGTCTTCTCGCCGATTCCGGACACGCCGGGGATATGGTCAGAGGCATCCCCCATCAGCGCCTTCACATCTACAAACTGATCGACATACACACCGTATTTTTCAAAAAATGCCGCCTCGTCCGTTTCGACCGTGTCATGATTGGTGGCAAGCAGCACATGGACACGCGGGGAGATCAGTTGCAGCGAATCCCGGTCACCGGTCAACAGATAGACAAAACAATCCGGGTCTTTCTCGGTCAGCGCGGCAACCGTCCCCAAAATGTCATCCGCCTCATAGCCTTCGCAGTCCATCACGCAAAGTCCAAGCGCCTCTGCCAATTCCCTGGAAACAGGCATCTGTTGGCGCAATTCCTCGGGCATCTCGTGTCTGCCCGCTTTATAGTCAGGGTACATTTTATGGCGGAATGTGGGCGCTTTCAAATCGTATGCGATCACAGCGGCATCCGGATTGATCACATCCAATTGTTTTCCGATCATTGTCACCGCGCCGAACAGCGCATTGGTGGGAAAGCCGTCCCGGTTGGACAACGGTCTGACTCCGTAAAACGCACGGTTCAGGATGCTGTTGCCGTCAATTGCAAGTATCTTTTTCATTTTTCCGCCTCCGTTTTTTTCTATGGATAGTATACCACATCCCAAAGGCGCTTGTCAAGAAATCCGTAAAAAAAGCGGAGAACGCGAACCAATCGGTTCCGTTCCCCGCAGACGCGGTCAATCCGCTTTCAGATTCTCATAGCCCACCAGGGTCTGCACAAATGTCTGTGCATACAGGCGCACCATAAAATCGTTGGGGTGATTGATATTATTTCCGGTGTAATCCACAAAATCCTTGTGCTGCAGAACTGCCTTGCTGACGCTGGTCATACGCATGACCGCGCAGGGCACGCCTGCATCCCGGTATTCGGACGCCAGCTTCAGAAGCTGCGTTTCAAAACGATGCTGATTGCCGTACCAGCCGTTGGTCGCATTGGGATTTGGCACCATCGTTGCCACGATCATCAAAGCGGCATCCGATTTCACGGAAAGGACGGCATCGGTAATTTTCTTGATCTGCTTCTTTTCGTTTGCAGGCGCCACACCGGCATCATTCATACCGTACGCAACCGCAAACAAATCGCATCCGTACTGCTCAATGTAGGGTTTGACATAGGTGTTGAAATTGTCAATTCCGTTCTGAGAGGTCCAACCGCCGACGGAAGTATTGATGTAGGTAATGGTTCCGCGCTCACCGAACCGGCTGTCTTCCGGCACACGGGCAACATTGGAAAGCTTGGGATCAATGTATCTGACCGTATAGCCATAGTGTTTTGCCAGGTACTGTACAGCCATCTGCGTCCAGGTAGGTGCATACGGTTCACAACCGATCTGCGAAGAGGCATTGGCACCGAAGGTAATGCTGTCACCGTAGAAAATCACCGTGGCATCCTCGCCCTTTTCCAATTTTGAAATCAACGCCCGGTAAGTATCCGCCGCGCTCTCCTGACGGAAGTCCTGCCAGAACTGACTGTGGGTGTAGGTAACGGCAACCTGCCATTTGACCATCGCGGTTCCTTCGCCCCAATAGGTAAACACGTCCTTGCCGTCCGGGTCTTTGGTTTTCAGATAGGAATCGCTCCCTGCCCCGTAATACACTTCCCTTGTAATACACGGAATGGCAGAGCCCTCAAGAAGCACCAGCTTTCCGTCCACAAGGTCGTAGTCCTTACCCTTGACATATTCGGTTTTCAGGTCATAGGAACGAACCGACAAAATTTCGTCGGGTGTATACAAAAGGGTTTTCTGATCTCCCTTGTCGATAAACATCACCGTTTCATTGTGAACCACACGTCCCTCCCAAAGCGGGCGCATGTAGGTATCCAGATCAAATTGATCATACTTTCCGACCTCAATCGGACCGTCATTTACGGTACTCACAGTTGTTTCCTCCTCTGTGTTCTTTTCTGTTGTTTCCTCTGCCGTTCCGCCGGTTGTCTGTTCTGCCGTCGGCGCTTCGGTCTGTTCAGACGAACCGGGCTCCGACGAATCGCCCCCGTTGTCGGTATGCACAGTTGTCTCACCGTTTGTCTGACCGGCAGTGGTAGATTCCTGATCTCCCTTGCCGTTCTGGCAACCGATCAGCAACGCCAAAAGCAAACACACCGCCACAACAATTGCAGTTTTTTTCATATTGATTTCCTCCTCCCGTATCCAGTCATGACACAGCCTCTTCATTATATACAACATTTTCCCATTTGTCAACCACATTGCAACAATTTGTTTTTATTTTGAGATTCAAAGCCCCATATCCTGTTGACAATGGCAAAAATATTGCGGCAAAAATATTGCGGCAAAAAAAAATCGCGAAAAAATTGCGAAAAAATTGCGGCAAAAAAGCGGAAAGTCCGCTCGCAGCCGCATTCCGCTTTTTTGTATGATGGTTATCCTTGTCGGTCTCGGTCATTTTTTCTCCTGATACGTCAACGTTTTTCCGTCCGAGACAAAGACAACGGAACCAACCAGGTCGGTCCGGTAAACCGTAATGTTTTTCCGGTTCAGCTTATCCAGTGTCACCTGCTTCGGATGCCCGTATTTGTTATCCTTTCCGCAGGAGATCACGGCATAGGTGGGATTGACCGCATCCAGGAATTCCTGTGAAGTTGAAGTATCCGACCCGTGGTGACCGCATTTGAGCAAATCGCACTTCAACGTCTTCTGATTGTACTTCGCAAGAATCTCCTTCTCGGATTGCACCTCGGCATCTCCGGTCAGAAGCATGGACGTTTTTCCGTAATCCACGCGCACAACCACGCTGTAGTTGTTGCTGTCTTTGTACGACTCTTCATTCGGCGCCAGGATGGTAAACTGCATCTCACCCAGAGAATAGGTCTCACCCGAGACCGCCTGTTTGACCTGACAGCCGTTCTTTTCGGTGGCATCCACCAAACGCTGATAGGTTTTGGTTGTCGTCACCTGATCGGGCACGATGGTGGTTTCGATTTTGTAATTGTTCTCAATCATATCGCCACCGCCAATGTGGTCCTCATCCATATGGGTGAATACCGCATATGTAAAGGAAGTAACTCCCTGTTCCTCCAGGTAAGCGCTCAATTGATCCTCCGCGGAGTTCGGTCCCGCGTCCACCAACATATTTCCGCTTGCCGTCTTAATCAGGATACTGTCTCCCTGACCGACGTCGATAAAATGAACTTCAATGATTCCGTCCGGTACAGAATTCGGACGGTCGACCTGCTCCCCGTTTCCGAACGGCAGGTTCCCTGTCCCGTAAAGAACACTGAACACCCCGCCGATCAGCAAAATCAGAAGTGTAATCAGGAGCCCCGCCGCGCTCTTCTTCTTTTTTCTTTTCTTTGCCATCCTCTCATCTCGCTTTCCTTGTTTTTCTTCTGCACCATTGTAGCACAACGGAAAGCTTTTTACAAGCGCAAAAATAAAAATCCGACAAAAAAATCACAAGGGATCAGGGATCAGCCGCGGACACATTCCCGTGCATCAGATCCGAAAGTTTGATACCGTCAAAATAAGCGTTTGTCATGCGGTAATATTCCTGCCACATGGGCAGCGTCCGGCATCCCTGCGCGCGACTGCAGTCACATGATCCGCCCGAAAGGCAGGCAACAGGTGCCAGGTCATCCTCCGTGGCGCGCAAAATCTCTCCGATGCTGTATTCCTGCGGCATGCGGCAAAGGCGATACCCACCGCCCTTTCCGTGCACGCCCTCAATCAGATGCCCTTTGGTAAGGAGCGGCAGAATCCGTTCCAGATATTTCTGCGAGATTTCCTGACGTGCGGCAACCTCTTTGATGGGAATATACCCATCCGCCCCGTGTTCCGCAAGATCGAGCATAACACGGATTGCATATCTCCCACGAGTGGAAACCATAGTGCTTCCTCCCCCTTCCTTATTCTCCGTCCGCAACCGGTGCAAGAATCGTCCCGCCGCCCAGAACCTGATCTCCGTCATAAAAGACTGCCGACTGACCTGGCGTCACCGCACGTTGCGGTTGTTCAAACAGAATATCTGCACTGCCGTCCGCACGCGGTGTAACCGTCGCGGGTTGCTCCGGCTGACGGTAGCGGATTTTTACCTTGCAGGCAATTGCCCCCGCAGGTACCTGCCCGGAAATCCAATTGACGTCCGAAACCGCGACTCTGCGGCTGTACAGTGCCTTTTCCTCACCGACCACGACCGCATTCTCCGCCGGTCGAATGGCGCAAACATAACGTTTTCCATCCGCAACAAGCCCGAGATGGCGGTGCTGACCCACCGTGTAGTGAATAATCCCCCGGTGCGTCCCGACCCGTTTTCCGGTCTGATCGACAAAATCTCCCGGCGCCGGCTCCTGTCCCGTAAAACGTGAAATAAAAGCGACATAGTCCCCGTCCGGTACAAAACAAATATCCTGACTGTCCGGTTTATCCGCATTCAGAAAGCCGCCCGCTTCCGCTATCCGGCGGGTGTCCGACTTGCAATAATCCCCCAGCGGAAAAAGCGTATGCGCAAGTTGCTCCTGCGTCAGATGATAAAGCACGTAACTCTGATCTTTGGAGGGATCCTTTGCTTTGCACAACTGATAAATACCGTTCTTTTGCCGGATGCGCGCATAATGACCGGTTGCGATTCCGTCGCATCCCAACAAGAGGGCGCGGGCATATAGGCGGTCAAATTTCATGTAACGGTTACAGTCAATACAGGGATTCGGCGTCTGTCCGCACAAATATGCCTGCGTAAACCGCTCCATGACGGTTTTGCGGAAATCCTCTGTAAAGTTGAACACATAGTAAGGCATCCCCAACCGATGTGCCACACTGCGGGCATCCTCCACATCATCCAGAGAACAGCAGGCCTTCCCCGCGCTCACCCCTGCGTCCTCATTGTCATACAGGCGCATGGTGCAACCGATGCATGTATAGCCCGCCTCACATAAAAGCCGGGCGGCAACGCTGGAGTCAACGCCGCCGCTCATGGCAACCAGAATTTTTTTCATCAGACCATCCGGCAACTCTCGCAGTCGTCACAGTCCGGGAACTTTGTATGATCGTATGCAATCCCATTGCGGTCGTAATAATTCTTGACCGCCGCCTTGATTGCCTCTTCTGCCAGAACCGAACAGTGCAGTTTGTGCGCAGGCAGTCCACCCAACGCATCCACCACCTGCTTATTGGTCACGGCAAGCGCCTCTTCGATGGTCTTTCCCTTAATCATCTCCGTGGCAATAGAACTGGAAGCAATTGCGGAACCGCAACCGAACGTTTCAAACTTGACATCCGTAATCACATTGTCCTTGATTTTCAGGTACATCTTCATAATATCGCCGCATTTGGCGTTTCCGATCTCTCCGATGCCGTCCGCATCCGGAATTTCTCCGACATTCCGCGGGTGCGTAAAATGATCCATCACCGTTTCCGTATACAGTGCCATTTATCCTTACCTTCCTTTCGCGATCACAGTACAAATTCTTTTTTGCCGTTGACTTTATCCCGCCACAGCGGCGACATCTTACGCAGATAATCGACAATCGGCGGTATCTCACGCAGCATATATTCCACATCTTCCTCGGTATTTTCCTCGGAAAGCGTCAGACGGAGCGAGCCGTGCGCAATCTCGTGCGGTCGCCCGATTGCAAGCAGAACATGGCTCGGGTCCAGAGAGCCGGAGGTACACGCGGAACCGGAGGATGCCTCAATTCCCTTTGCATCCAGCAACAGAAGCAGGCTCTCTCCCTCAATTCCCTCAAAGCAAAAGTGTGCGTTTCCGGGCAGCCGATTGACCGGATCGCCGTTCAGCGCGGCATGCGGAATCTCCGACAGTCCCGCAATCAGACGATCCCGCAGGGCGGTCAGTTTTTTCGCATTCTCATCCATGTGCGCACAGGCATCCGAAAGCGCAGCCGCCATGCCGACGATTGCCGGAACATTTTCGGTTCCCGCACGCTTTCCGCGTTCCTGTGCACCGCCCTCAATCAGGCTGACAAGCGGAATGCCGCGCCGTGCATACAGCACGCCGATGCCCTTGGGTCCATGAAATTTGTGTGCGGACAGAGAAAGCATATCAATATGATCTTCCGCCACATTCACAGGGACATGTCCCACCGCCTGTACGGCATCCGTGTGGAACAAAACACCCTTTTCTCTGCAGACCGTGCCGATCTCACGGATAGGCATCACGGAGCCGATCTCGTTGTTGGCGTACATCACGCTCACAAGACAGGTATCCTCCCGGATAGCGTCCGCCACCTGCTGTGCAGTGACCATGCCGTTTTCGTGCACGTCCAACAGCTGCACCTCAAATCCCTGTTTTTTCAGTTTTTCCAGCGTATGCAACACCGCATGATGCTCAAAAGCGGTAGAAATGATATGCTTTTTGCCCTTGCGTTCGCCCAATGCCGCCGCGGAAAGGAGCGCCTGATTATCCGCCTCACTGCCGCCGGAGGTGAAATAAATCTCCTTCGGGGAAGCTCCCAACAGCGCTGCGATCTGCTCGCGTGCAGCGGTCAGCGCCTCATTGGCACGTTGTCCGGTCGTATGCAGGCTGGAGGGATTTCCAAAGACCTGATCCATATACGGCAGCATCGCCTCTATTGCATGACGGCTCATTTTGGTGGTTGCCGCATTATCTGCATAAACTAACTTCATTTTCCGATTCCTTCTTTCCTTTCCGTTTCCGGCATTTTTCCTGCCTTATAACATCAGTCCGCAAAAAGCGGCGTCGACAGATAGCGATCCCCGGTATCCGGCAGCAGTACCACAATCGTCTTCCCGGCATTTTCCGCCCGCTTTGCGAGTTCAACGGCGGCATGAACGGCAGCCCCCGAGGAAATACCGACCAGAACTCCCTCTGCGCGTCCGATCAGTCTGCCGGTGGCAAAAGCGTCTTCATTGCTGACCGGCAACACCTCATCGTAGACCTTGGTGTCCAGAATATCCGGCACGAATCCCGCGCCGATTCCCTGGATCTTATGCGGTCCAGCAGTTCCTGCCGAAAGGATGGGAGAGGTTGCAGGCTCCACCGCCACCACCCGCACGGCGGGGTTCTTTTCCTTCAGGTATCTGCCGACACCCGTGATGGTTCCGCCCGTACCGACACCGGCAACGAAAATATCGACTGCGCCGTCCGTATCCGCATAAATTTCCGGTCCGGTATGCTCGTAATGTGCCTGCGGGTTTGCGGGATTGACAAACTGACCCGGAATAAAGCTGTGCGGAATTTCCGCCGCCAGTTCCGCCGCCTTCTCAATTGCGCCCTTCATTCCGCGGGTTCCGTCGCTGAGCACCAGCTCGGCGCCGTATGCCTTCATCAGCTGCCTGCGTTCCACCGACATGGTATCGGGCATGACGATAATCAGGCGGTACCCCCGTGCCGCGGCGACAGAGGCAAGGCCGATTCCCGTATTTCCCGACGTGGGCTCAATGATGACGCTGTCCGGATGCAGAAGTCCTTTTGCCTCGGCATCGTCGATCATGGCTTTTGCTACACGGTCTTTGACAGAGCCGGCAGGATTGAAATATTCCAACTTTGCAAGGATCCGCGCTTTGAGATCAAACTGTTTTTCAATATGGGTTAACTCCAGAAGGGGGGTCTTTCCGATCAGCTGATCGGCAGATGTATAAATGACTGACATATCTATTTTCTCCTTAAATTATCAAAATCATGTTAAATTATCAAAATCATGTAGGGTTCGGCATCCATTCCGCACGGAAGCCGCATGCAACGGGTTCTCATTTCAGTAAACAAAGCATCCGAACATCAAAGCATCCGAACATCGAAAATCCATATACCACCGCATCTGCTTTTCCCTTTCCTATGTGCTTATTTATACTACCAATCCGGTAGGTTGATAGTATTATAGCACGCATAAAACGCTTTGTCAAGGGGGATACGGAAATTATTTGCAAAAAAGCGCCGTCAACGGAGAAAATCCGCTCACGGCACTTACTTTTTTCGGTTTGGCATCGGCATTGCCGGTTACTGTGCAAAAAAGCGTGTCAAAAACGCTTTGGTGCGTTCCTTCTGCGGATTGCCGAAAATCTGCTCCGGGGTTCCATCTTCCTCAATCCTGCCGCCGTCCATAAACAGCACACGGTTGGACACGTCCCGCGCAAACGCCATCTCATGGGTCACAACCAGCATGGTCAGCCCCTCGGCGGCAAGAGATTTCATCACCGACAGCACCTCCCCTACCATTTCGGGATCCAGTGCGGATGTCGGTTCATCAAAGAGAATCACCTCCGGTTCCATGCACAAAGCACGCGCAATAGCAACACGCTGTTTTTGCCCGCCGGAAAGCTGCCGGGGTTTGGCATACAGATAGGCATCCATCCCCACGCGCGCGAGGTATTTCTCTGCCCGCTCCTCAGCCTGTTCCCGGGAAAGCCCCAGCACCTTGCGGGTTCCGAGCGTACAGTTTTTCAGAACATCCATATTGTTGAAAAGATTGAAACTCTGAAATACCATACTCACCTTGGCACGGTAATCAGTCAAAGGAATTCCCCCTGCACGCACCTCCGTTCCATGAAACAGAATCCGCCCGTCCGACGGGTTTTCCAACAGGTTGATGCAACGCAGCATGGTACTCTTGCCGGAGCCGGAAGAACCGATGATACTGATAACATCCCCCTTCTCCACGGAAAAGGAAATATCCTTCAGAACGGCATTCTCCCCGAAATTCTTTTTCAGATGCGACACTTCAATCACTGCCATTCCGCACTTCCTCCTTCCCCGGATTCCTCCGACACTTTAATCTGCGAATTGAAATCCGTCTGCGAACCGCAAATCACATAACTGTCCGGACCGTCCATCTTTTTCTCTGCCAGACGCAGCAAACGGGTAACGGTAAAGGTCAGAACAAAATAGATCACGGCGCAGATACAATACGACGGCACAAACTGCATATATGCGCCGCCCGCCTGCTTGGCGGTAAACATCAGTTCGGTAATGGAAATGACACTGAGCACCGAGCTGTCCTTGATATTGACAACAAACTCATTGCCGATGGACGGCATAATATTCCGGATCGCCTGCGGCAATACCACATAAAACATCGTCTTTGTATGCGTCAAACCGATTGCCTGTGCACCCTCGGTCTGTCCCTTGTCTACCGAAATAATGCCGCCGCGGACGATCTCCGCCATGTAGGCGCCCGTGTTGACCGAAATAATGATGATTGCGGACACAAGCGAAGGCATTCCGATGCGGACAAACAGGCTGTAATGGACAATGAGTGCCTGCACCAGCATCGGCGTGCCGCGCACAATTTCAATATATGCCGAGAGCAAAAATCCAATCGGACGTAAGAACCATGCGTTCTGCCGCCGGATGGGAACCGTCTTGACAGCGGCGACCAGCAATCCGATCAGAAAGCCAGCCAGTGTGCCGACAATTGCCATCAAAAGGGTGTTTCCGGTCCCCTTCAGAAAACTCAGCCAGTATTCGGAAAAAATTTTCCCGACCCAATCAAAAAACGTCATCGCGTATTCCTCTTATTATCTCTGCTTTTCTCGTATACGCTCAGTTCTCTGCGGGCTGGCGGGAAATCGCCTCGCTCATCATCCGATCCCGGTCCGCTTTGGAAAGAGTGGAAAGGATTTTGTTGATCTCCGCTGTCATATCGCTGTTTTTCCGCACACCGATTGCAATAGAGGATTCCGCAGGATCACAGGTGAATCCCTTTCCTTCCGCAAATTCGACATAGGTAAATTCCGGATTCGAGGCAACCGCGGACTCCGCACCGGGCTTTTCGCAGACATAACCGTCAATGGAACCACTGCGCAAAGACTGAATCAGCGCGGCAAAGTCTTCCAGTTCCGGCTGCTTGTTGACACCGGAAATCTGGTCGATGACCTTATAATGGAACGTATTGATCTGCCCGGTGATTCTTGCACCGCTGAAATCCGCAATGGAGGTTGCGGCAGCGTAGGCAGAATCCTTTTTGACCACCATCACAAGATTGCTGTCATAGTAGGTATCGGTAAAATCCATCGTCAGCTTGCGCTCCGCGGTCGGACTCATACCTGCGATAATCATGTCGATCTGCCCGCTCTCCAGCGCATCGGCAAGTCCGTTCCACTCCACCGCTTTGATCTCCAGGCTGACCCCCAGGGATTCCGCAATCTTCTTGGCGACCTGCACATCATAACCGTCCGCATACGCGCCGTTTTCCAAGCGGACAGAAGCATACGCATCCGATTTTGCCTGCGCCCAGTTGTAAGGCGCATAGGCGCACTCCATGCCGACTACAATCTTTCCCGCGCTTTTGATCCGCTCCATATCCTTGGCGCCGTCCACCTTTTTCTTGCAGGAAGCAAAGGACACTACCGTACAAAGCAACATGGCAAGTGCCAGCAAAAGGGTAAAAATTCGTCTCGTGTTTCTCATCATTCTTTCTCCTGTTTTTCTCAAAAATCACCCAAAAGAAAAGCCGCAGAAATGGTAACCATCACTGCGACACACCGGAAACACGGGTATTCTTCGTGATAGCTCTCCACTTTCTCCCGTCAAAGGAGAAAAGTGACAGTACGGCAGATCTTCTCTGCAATACCGGCATACACGACAGCATCCGCACCGTGTACCCTCGGCAGTGTTCCCTTTCACGCGGGGGCGGATCCCCCTTGCTCGCATTACTCTTTAACACCGCGCCTCTACCTTCCACGATTCAATTTTGAATGTTGGCATTGATTATAGCACACTTTTTCCGTCGTGTCAACCCCTTTTTTTATATTTTTGCAAAATAGCTCTTGACAATTCCCGCCGCCTATGGTATAATACAACCTCGGTACGGGTGTCGGTTCGTACGACCCCGTCTCCTTACTGCGGAAAATTCGTGTCCGCAGTCTTAATTGTCCATAGGGAGGTAAAAAAATGGATAAGATGACAAATTTCTATGAGAGTCTTTTCATCGTTGACGTCAGCAACGGTGAGGAAGCAACCAAAGCAACCGTGGAAAAGTTCACGGGGCTGATTGCCGCAAACGGCGAGACCATTGATGTCGCCGAGTGGGGCAAGCGTCGCCTTGCATATCCGATCAACGATATGCCGGAAGGTTATTATGTTGTGGTAACCTTCAAGTCCGCTCCGGAATTCCCCACAGAGCTGGAGCGTCTGTACAACATCGATGAATCCGTCATGCGTTCCCTGACCATTCGTCTGGAGGCTGAGCCGGTCAAGAAGGAAGCACCTGTTGCGGAGGAGATTCCCGCTGTTGAAGAAACAGTCACAGAGGAAGTTGCCGCTCCCGCAGAGGAAGCTGCTCCTGCATCCGACGCAGAGTAAGCGTACAAATCCAAATCAACGGAGGATCGGTTATGGCTAACTTCAATCTGAATAAAATTATTCTCGGCGGCCGTCTGACACAGGACCCGGAGCTGAAGCAGACACAAAGCGGAATCGCCGTAGCGACCTTCAAGATCGCGGTAAACCGTCGGTATTCCCGCGACAATCAACAGCAGGAAGCGGACTTTTTCAACTGCATCGCCTGGCGCAGTCAGGCAGAGTTTGTTTCCCGCTATTTTCACAAGGGCTCTGCCATCTGCGTGATCGGCGCGGTACAAAACCGTTCCTGGACCGACCAGCAGAATGTCAAGCGGTATATCACCGAAGTCGTTGTCGACGAGGTCCAGTTTGTGGATTCCCGCGGTGATGCACCTGCCGGACAGGCACCCGCACCCGGCGCAGACGCTTATGGCGCACCGGTTTACTCCTCACCTGCGGCTTCTGCCCCCAAGTTTGAGGAAATCAAAACGGACGACGATCTCCCCTTCTGAGCCAAGGGAAAGAACAGCGTCCCATATGAACGAAAGGATGGATCATAAAAATGGATAGAACCGAAAATACCAACCGCCCCGCACGTCCCATGACGCGCGGCAGAAGAAGAAAGGTCTGCATCTTCTGTGCAGACAAAATTGCCTTCATTGATTACAAGGACACCGGCAGACTTCGCAAGTGCATCAGCGAGCGCGGCAAAATTCTCCCCAGAAGAATTTCCGGCACCTGCGCACGTCATCAGCGCGAGGTCAACGTTGCTATCAAGCGCGCACGTCAGGTCGCACTTCTGCCGTTCCTGACCGATTGATTTTCACTTGTTTTTCGATTCCCCTCCGCCAACGCGGAGGGGTTTTTCTGTATTCTGCGTATATTTTTCCCGTATCCGGCACATACTGTTCCTGTTCCGGGCAAAAGAAAACAAGGAGGATTAAAAAAATGACACTGACACAGAAAGAAACAGGCTTACTCAAGGATCTGAAGGGACAGGAACAGCTCTGCATTGAAAAATACCGCAAATACGCCGCAGAGGCAAAATCCGATCAGTTGCGCAATCTTTTCAACAACATCGCGTCGGTCGAGGAAAAGCACCTGACATGGGTCACCGACATGATGAACGGCAAAGATGTTGCAACGACAAGCGAAATCCATGCCGATAACCAGAACTGCACCGCGTTCAGTTATCCGGATGAAGACAGCCGGCAAAAAGACGCCTTTTTCTGCCGGGATCTGCTTGCCACAGAAAAACATGCGTCCTCTCTTTACGATGTATCGGTTTTCGAGTTTACCAGTCCGACCGCACGCAAAACGCTGAATCGAATTCAATCGGATGAACAACAGCACGGCGAACAGCTCTACGCATATATGAAGGCAAACAACATGTACAGCTAAAAAAAGCGCCGATGGATTCGGCGTTACATCTGCTCAGCTGCTCCCGTTCAAGCCACAGCGCACCAATCAGTACCTTTATGCAAAACAGCACCGGGAACATCCCCGATGCTGTTTTTCTTTATTTCGGATTTTCTTCTGCAGACCGTCCTCGGTCTTTGATACGCAAAAACACGCCGCAGACCAGAACGCCGGCAAAGAATGCGCCGCAAAAAAAGACAAAGGCATTCCCGATTTGCACATACAGCGTCACATTGCTGCGCAGCGTTACATCCGCTATCACATATCCCTCTTCCAAGATCGGCGTATCCGCAATAATCTCCCCGTGCGGAGAAATAATGGTGGAATATCCCGTATTGGCGGCACGTACCAAGTAGCGTCCGCACTCTACCGCCCGCAGCTTTGCCTGCGCGTTATGCATATAAGCAGCGGCAGAATCTCCGAACCAGGAATCGTTGGTGGAAAGGCAGATCAGTTCCGCCCCCGCGCGCGTAGAATCCAGGGTCAACTGGTCATAAATGGAATCAAAACAGATAATCGAGCCCAGTTTTCCGACCTCTGTTTCAAAAATCGCCGGATCATCCCCCGGTGTCAGGTCCATCGTCGCCATCTCGGTCATCATCGGGACAAGCGCCTCCACCAAAGGACGCAACGGGACATACTCGCCGAACGGCACCAAATGCCGTTTGGAATAGACGGTTTGTGAAACCGTTCCGTCCGGTGCGATCGCCATGATCGAATTATACAGGTGATCCTGTCCGTCCTCGGTAAAAACTCCGGCAAGCAGGGTCACGCGATTCTCTGTTGCGCACTCTGCCATAAACCGACCCGCAAGGGATTCCGGAGAATAGGTATATGCCATAGCGGTCTCCGGCCAGAGAATCAGCTCCGCTCCCTCTCTGACGGCAGCCTCGGTATTTTCCCGATAGGAACGGAAGGTTTCGTCCACCATGGACTGGTCAAATTTGTCTTTGGAAGAAATATTGCCCTGAATGCCTGCCACACGCACAGACCTGCCGGTGTCCGTATCAGAAAGGCAAAGTACCGTCCCCAAAAGCAGATTTCCCAAGCATGCCCCTGCGGCGCAAAAGGCGCAAATCCGCCGGGCACGAACGTGCAACAGCAGATAAGCAATGCAAAAATTCGTGCACAGAAGCAAAAACGTAACAAAATACGAACCGAAAAGGGATGCGCTCTGAATCATCGGCAGATAAGCAGTCTGTCCCAGAGACAACCGCCCCCACGGAACACCAACCCATCCGATCGTTTGCGTCCACTCAAAGAATGTCCAGATGGCGCACAGCAAAAAAGGTGCCAGAAGCGGCATCTTCGCCGTTGTGCGGCTCCGCAGACAAATGGCTGCAACAAGGAAAACAAACGCCCCGCCGGATGCCTGCAAAGCGGAAAGGCCAAGCCACGAAAAAGCAACAATACCGGCGGCAAGTCCTTTCGATACATTCAGAAAAGCCAATGGGTACATGGCAAGGAACCAATGGTAATTCACAACATAATAGCACATGAAGAAGAAAAAGCCATACCCGTAAAATCTGCGCAAACGCACCGAGCGATCTTCCGCCATAATGAAGAGCACCAACGCCGCCGGAACAAGCGAAATCCATTCAAGAAACCCGCACATGGGCAAGACGACACAAAGCCCGGTCAGCGCCGCACTGGCAAGCATCCACAAAAAGCGGTACTTACGCAGCGCAGAAACCCATGCTTCTTTCATTTTCATTCTCTCCTTTCCGCGCCCTCGCCGATTCAAAAAATCCTCAGAAATCTTTTAAGAACCAGACTTCCTCCTCCGGAATCCGGAATTCCTTTCCGTCCAGATACCCCAGAATTCCCTCTTTGCCTTCAAACCGGAAGCAAAGCCGATAGGCATAAAGCGCCTGATATTTATACCCGCGTGTCCGATCCTCACGGTTAATGCCGTATTTTCCGTCCCCCAGAAGCGGGTGACCGATGTGCGCAAGGTGTGCCCGGATCTGATGGGTGCGTCCGGTGACAAGCTCCACCTCAACCAGTGAATTTCCGTTCTTTTCCGCAAGCACGCGGTATTTGGTAATAATTTCTTTGCCGCCCGGCACTTTCCGGTCAAAAACATCCACCATATTCCCCGCACTATCTTTGATCAGCCAACCGTGCAGGGTGTCCTGCTTCTTTTTGAAAATACCGTGTGCCGCGCACAGATAATATTTGCGCACCCGGTCTTCACGGATTTTCTCGTTCATTTCCCGTAACGCGGGCGCATTCTTCGCGGCAATGACAATCCCGCCGGTATTCCGGTCAATGCGGTTGCACAATGCAGGCGCAAACGACTGCTCATCCGACGGTCGGTACTCGCCGCGCTGACAGAGATAGGCACGCAGGTGCAGCAGAAGGGTATTGTCCCCCGCACCGGCATCCTCATGTACCAAAACCCCCGGACGTTTGTCCAAAAGCAGGATATTCCGGTCTTCATACAGAATGTGAAGCTTCGGCTTGATTGCCGTCAGTGCCGTGTCGTCCTTTTCGGGGGAATCGAAAAACTCCTCCTTGATGAACAGCTGAATTTCATCCCCTTCGCGCAGAATGTATTTTTCCTCTGTTCTGGCGCGGTTAACCTTGATTTTTTTGGTACGGATGAACTTATACATCAGCGATTGCGGCAACCCTTTCACGGCTTTCGTCAGAAATTTATCCAATCGCTGTCCCGCATCGTTGCGGTTGACTTTCAAAATACGCATTGTCCCGCTCTTTCCCCGGATCCCATAATCCGGAACGCGGGGGACGATCACTTCCGGATGTCCCCCGCTTCCCTTGCTCTATTGATTCACAGCGCTCCGCTCTCTCAGATGGTGCCGAAAATACGGTCTCCGGCATCTCCCAGACCGGGAACGATGTACGCATGCTCGTTCAGATGATCATCCAGCGCGGCAGAATAAATGTCCACATCCGGATGTGCCGCCTGCACCGCAGCCACACCTTCCGGTGCCGCAACCAGGCACATGAAACGAATATTCTTGCATCCGTGCTTCTTCAGCATGGTCAGCGCGTCACGCGCCGAACCACCCGTTGCCAGCATTGGGTCGACCAGAATCACCATTCTTTCGCTGATGTCGGGCGGAAGCTTGCAGTAGTACTCAACCGGGTTGTGTGTATCCGGATCACGGTAGAGACCGATATGACCGACCTTGGCAACCGGTACCAGGGACAGGATCCCATCCACCATACCCAAACCCGCACGCAAAATGGGAACGATGGCCAGCTTTCTGCCTGACACCATCTTCGCCTTCATTTTGGTAATCGGTGTTTCAATTGTGACATCCTCCAGGGGCAGATCGCGGGTCAGCTCATATCCCATAAGCATTGCTATTTCGTTGAGCAGCTCACGGAAGTCCTTGGAACCCGTTTTTTTATTCCGCATAATGGACAGCTTGTGAATGATCAGCGGGTGATCGATCAGATGAAATTCGCTCATTGCCAAATCTCCTCCTAATTTTATTACGTCCCTATTATACTCCATTTTACGTCACATTGCAAGCCCCTTTCGCAAAAACTTTCCGTTTTTTTTACAGCGGCAAAGTCTATCACCGCCTGCCCGTTTCCGCCCGCAAATAAAAGAAAATCCGCTTTTCCCCTTTACAACGGGCACATTTCGTGTTACAATAGAAAAAGACAAAGGGGGTGCACATTCTGGAAATACTTGTCGGAATCATGACACTGGGATGCAAAGTCAATCAGTATGAATCGGAAGCCATCGCGGAAGCCATGGAGAAGGCAGGCTTCCGGATTGTACCGGCGGAAGAGGTGTGCGATCTGTATATCATCAACACCTGCACGGTAACCGCAGAGTCGGACCGCAAAGCCCGCCAGTTCATCCGCCGCGCAATCACAACCAATCCGGCGGCATACATCATTGTCACAGGTTGTATGGCGCAGAATCAGCCGGAACGTACCGCCATGATTCCCGGTGTGGATGCCGTCTGCGGAAACGACCGCAAAATGGATGTTGTCGACATCGCCCGCCGGCTGATTGCGCAGGGGAGCAAAAATCCTGACGCACTGATCCGTGTAGAGAACCTGGAAAATGCACCGTTTGAACCCATGTGCATCTCCCGCTTCAACCGCACGCGGGCATATGTCAAAATAGAAGACGGGTGTGAGTCGCGGTGCGCCTACTGCGCCATTCCCCTGGCGCGGGGCAAAATCCGCTCCAAGCCGATGAAGGAAATCCTGCGGGAAGTTGAAGGTTTGGTACAGGGGGACTGCCGGGAGGTGGTTCTGACCGGCATTGAAACCGGCTCGTGGGGCAAAGACCTTGCGGACGGCGACTTTGCGGATCTGCTCTGTGCCGTTGATGCCATTCCGGGGATCGGTCGCGTGCGGCTCGGCTCCCTGGATCCTGCCATCATCAAACCGGAATTCATCGAAAAAATCGCACCACTCACTTCCCTGACCCCGCACTTTCACCTGTCCGTGCAGAGCGGATGCACGCGGGTATTGGCGCTGATGCGCCGTAAATATACGGCGGAATCCGCACTTACGCGCATGGAGGCGCTCAGAGCCGCCATTCCGGGCGTGCAGTTTACGACCGACATCATCACCGGGTTCCCGGGCGAGCGGGACGAGGATTTTGCCGAAACCGTCCGATTTGCACAACAGGCAAAATTTCTGATGATACACGTATTCCCCTATTCGGGGAGAGCCGGCACCGCGGCAATCAATATGCCGGATCAGGTTCCGATGGAAATCCGGCGCAAACGCGCGGCAGAACTGATTCACGTCGCCAAATCCGTGCGGCAGAGCATCCTGGAGGAAATAATCTGTACTTCCCCCGAAAAAGAGGTGCTGTTTGAATCCGCCGAAAACGGATATGCGTACGGGCACACGCCGGAATTTATCGAAGTCCGCGTCCCCTCCCCGGCGCCTCTGCACGGTGATGTGCGACAGGTCAGACTTCTCCGGGTAAACGGGGATTTTTGCGACGGCGAACTGCTCCCACCGGTCAGGGACCGGCATTAACAGATCAGGAGGTTTACAGCTATGCAATATGAATTTCCCGCACCGTCCAGGCGCGGCGTCGTCGGCGGTTTTTCCGGATTTTCGGCAGAGAGCTTAGAAAGATTCCGTGCGGATCTCGGCATCTCACTTTCCGTCGCCGCACTGTATCGGTATACAAACTACTGCCAGTCGGAAGGATATGACCCGACATATGACCAGGTTTACTTTTTGGATGCACTGCTCTCCGCTGTAAAGAAAACACCCGAAAGCATTGCAATTGCAGGCGTTGACGGATCCCCCATCGCACTGCGGACGCTTGGGCGGTTGCGGCAGGCGTACAACGCCCTGCATCCGGGTGACAACCGTCCGCTCTCTCTGTCCTCCGCGGCATCAGTTGCAGCGGATACCATTGCCGCCATACAAAAGCGTCCCCCGACCGGCGCCGATCGTGTATTCTGTGCGGATCCGGTTCCGGCAACCGTCGCCGCGACGCACGGTTATACCCCCGTCATCGCGCTCCCCGGTGCAGACGACCGTGTTTCGTTTTCCGGATACCGTAGGGTCAGAAAAAACACCCATGCCATGCAAGGCGACGTTTTTTTCCTGATTCTGCCGGGGGAGTCGATGGAATCGGACACCTTTTCCGATCTGGTCGTGAAATTGTTGCTCTCCGAGGAAACAAGAGGGATTGTAAGTGACTCCCGCATTGTCGGCATAACCGGGCTGATGGGAGCGGTTCTCTCCATGACCAATCGCATACGCATCAATATCGACCAATTGCCGCCGCGCGCAGACGGCACTCATGAGCTGTCGGATCTGTGCGGCATGTACAGAGGCGGCATTGTGGCAGTCTGCAACAGTCCCCGCCTCTCCGCATTGATCGCATTCTGCCGGGACAATGCGCTTTCCTTCTACACGTTCGGCAATATATCGGAAGAAGAACGCATCGCCGTCACCAATAACCAGTATGCCCCCTTGGCGTCATTCTCCGCAGGATTCCTGCGTGAAATGGCGGATATGCGGGTGGGCTACCGGATGCAGGTACCGGAGTTGCCCGATTGTTCCCTGCGCGGATCTCTGCGCAGAATCCAAACGCCGCTCCCTGCTATGTCCGTTACCGTGGAAGCAGCTGCCGGGGATGACGCCTTCAAGAGCGGCTTCTACGCCGCTGCCGGTGCCGTTCTCGGTGCAGTGGCAATCGGCGGGCAGTACGGGAATCTCGCCTTTGCCGCCGCAGCAACGGTTCCGGACGCACCGGAAAACTACGGCGCGCTCTCCGGTCTTTTGCTCGGCTTGTTCCACCTGCAAAGCACCATTCATATTCCGTCGGCACAGCCGGATCTCTCCCGCACCGGGGACCATGCCGCACTCTCCCTGATCTGTGCGCTGCCGGAGAACTGCAAAACCGTGCCGTCCGTGCTGACCGGTAGGGGAGCAGTCACCTGCTATGCCCCGGAAGGATCCGCAGACGGATATATCGGATTTGACAGCTTCATTGCGCTGATGCAACGGATCTCCGCACTGCACCGGGAAGGAAAAATTCTATCCGCGCGCCTGATTCTGGACAATGCTCCGCTTTCCGTTTTCCGCCAGATGCAGCAGGATGCGCCTTATACGGTCGCACCGGAATTGCTTTCCGTTGCCGAACAGCGCATTCCGCTCGGCGTTCTTTTGGAAACCGCCGCTCCGCTCGGCAATTATACCCTTGCTTTTCCCTCAAATACCTGATCGCTTTCCGCACATCCGCACGGGCAAAGAACGTTCCCGTGCGGGTGCTTTTTCTGCTCTTTTCCGCACACCTGCGTATCCGCCTGCACAATCTTCCTATTTTTCACCCGCAAAAAGTTTCCAAAATCCGCAAAACGAACAAATACCATTTTTTTTGGAAAAAGCGCAATTTTTTTTCGCAAACCTCTTGCATTCCGAAGACAAATGTGGTATAATATCCATTGTTATGCGATTGACCATATTCGGTAAGCAATCAGATCAAAGAGTATGCGCGTTTGCGCGTGTATGAGGAGGTGTCAAAATGGCAAAGTGCTGCATCTGCGGAAAAGGCGTTGTGTTCGGTCACAATGTTTCCCACTCCAACCGCAAGACAAACAGAAGCTGGAAGCCCAACATCCGCAAGGTTAAGGTTGTGGAGAACGGTACGTCCCGTACCATCGATATTTGCTCCCGTTGCCTTCGCACTCGCAAGCGTGCGGAAAAGGCTGAAAACAACTGAGTTCCAGTTTATCGGAATGCCGGACCAAAAAGTCCGGCATTTTGATTTTCTGACCGGAGAGATTTTATGAAAATTGCGCTGATTGACGAACGAATGCCGCGACAAATGCAGGACGCGCTGTGCATGAACGGCATTGTGCCTTTTTCTGTCCCGCCTTCCTCCCTGCTTCCCGCCCCCGTTGCCTCGCACCCGGATATGCTCTTCTTCCCCTGCGGCGGCAACCTGTTTCTGCATCTTCTTTACTACCGCGAACACGCCAGCACATTGGATTCTCTGTTTGCCCGGATTTCTCTGCGCCCGATTTTCTGTGAGGGGGACTGGAGTGCCACCTATCCGCACGACGTTCGATTCAATGCCGTGGACGTGGGCGGGCGCCTGTTTTGCCGGCACGCGAGTATTCAGCCGGAAATTGCGCTTGCCTTTTCCCGGGTCTGCAATGTCGCGCAAGGGTACGCGGGCTGTTCCGTCTGTACTGTCGGGGAAAATGCACTGATTACCGCAGACAGCGGCATTGCAAAGGCTGCTCTTGCCTGCGGCATTGACGTACTGCAAATCCGACCGGGATTTGTTTCTCTGCCGGGCTATTCCTACGGATTCATCGGCGGTGCGAGCGGGTACAGTGCCGGCATCGTGTTTTTTTGCGGCAATCCGCTGTACCACCCCGACGGAGAAGCAATTCTGACCTTCTGCCGCCTGCATCAGACGCACGTTGTCTCACTCATGGACGCTCCCCTTGCGGATTACGGAAAAATTTTGATTCTGTAACAGCGCGCAGCAAACATCTCATTTTCACCAATCCCCGCTAAAAAGCACCGGAAACAGTTATCACTGCTCCCGGTGCTTATTTCTCTACCTTATTCCACAGAAATAATGAAATCGTACAACGGCTGCCCGCCTGGGAGGACATTGATATCCGCACCCTTCAGCTTCTCGCGCAAAATATCACTGACGTCCTGGCGGATATGCTCATTGATTTCCTCACCGCAGAAAACCGTCACAAACTGCGCGTCCCGCATCTCCGCCGTCATCAGGCGCAGGCACTCCAGAGCATCATCGCTGACCACTCTGATTTTGCCGTTGATCATTCCGATGGACTGCCCTTTGCGGATCTTGGTGTTGTCAATCTCGGTATCCCGCACGGCAAATGTCACCGCCATCGAGGTCACTGCGGCAATTGCGTCGGTCATATTGGTCACAAGCTGTTCGGTATCCGCTTCCGGGTCGAAATTCATCAGCACTGCCATCCCCTGCGGAATACTCACCGTGGGAATCACAATCGCTTTCTTTTCGGTGGAGAGCTTTGCGGCTTGCTGTGCCACCATACAGATATTCTTGTTGTTGGGAAGAATAAACACGATTTCACTCGGCGTGCGGTTGATTGCATCCAGGATATCCTGTGTGCTGGGATTCATGGTCTGCCCGCCGAAAATCAGCTGATCGGTTCCGAGGTCGGTAAACGCATCCGAAATTCCCTTTCCCATGCAAACCGCAACAAATCCGTATTTCTTCTCTGCCGCCGCCACGGTGACAACCGCTTCTTCGGCTGCCGGTGCCGGGGAATCATTTTTCTCCGATGCACCCGCACCCACCAGTTCGGAATGCTGCAGGCGCATATTCTCCACCTTGACCATAACAAGTTGACCGTATTTCAGCGCATTCTCCATCACCTTACCGGGATGATTGGTATGCACATGCAGTTTGATAATCTCCTCATCGTCCACAAACACCAGGCTGTCTCCCAACCGTAACAGGTAGGAGCGGAAAGCTTCCGCTGTCCCCTCTCCCTTCTGGTCCGCGGACTTTTCCACGATACATTCCGTGCAGTAGGCAAACCGGATTGCCGTATCGGAGCCGTCTGCACGCGCCGCGGCAGACATCTTGGTTCCCGCATCCGTATTTTCACGCTCGACCGGTTTTCCCATCAGCGCGGCATACATACCCTTCAGCATGGTCACAAAACCGCTTCCGCCGGCATCCACAACCTTTGCCTGCTTCAAAACTGTCAGCATCTCCGGCGTCTTGGCAAGCGTCTCCTCCGCAGTGTGAACCACATGCGCAAAGAACGCCCCAATGGTCTTTTTTTCTTCCTTTTCCGAATTCGTTTTCGCCTCTTCCGAACAGACGCGCATGACCGTCAGAATGGTTCCCTCCGTCGGATTGGAAACCGCCTTATACGCTTCCTTGGTTCCGCTTTCAAAAGCCTCCGCCATATCCTTGCTGGTTGCGGTTTCTCTGCCGCGCAGGGACTTCGCCATGCCGCGGAAAAACAGAGAAAGAATCGCCCCGGAGTTGCCGCGTGCGGAACGCAGACTGGTAGACGCCGTCTTTTCCGCGCACTCGGAAACGTTTCCGGAAAAGCCGCTCAGCTCTTTTGCGGAATCGCTCAGCGTCAGACTCATATTGATTCCGGTATCCCCATCCGGCACCGGAAAGACATTCAGATCGTTGATCGCATTTTTATCGTTGTCCAGTGCATTCGCACCGGAAATAATCATATCGCTCAGGGTGTGCCCGTCGACAACCGATTTTTCGGAAACGGTATCCGGTCCGCTTTTTGCAGTTTTCTGACTCATTGATTATTCCTCATCTTTCACTTCCGAGATAAAACAGCGCCAATGTCCCCGGCCCGGAATGCGCACCGATTACCGGACCGACGCATCCGATGATGACATCTTTCACACCGATTTTTTCCCGGATCATAGATGCCAGTGTTTCGGCATCCTCTTTGCAGTCCCCGTGGCTGATAAAAATCGTCTGCTCTCCCGGATTGACTGCGCTCTTTTCCATGCGGTTGCAAAGCTCCGCAATCGCACCGCGGCGTCCTCTTGCTTTTCCGACGTTGATCAGGTGTCCGTCGTTATCCACATGCATGATCGGCTTGATCGAAAGCATGGAACCGAGAACCGCCGTTGCGGCACTGATCCGTCCGCCGCGTTTCAGGAAAAACAGATCCTCAACGGTAAACCAATGGCATAGGTTCAGCTTGTGATCCTCCAGCCACTGTGCGGTTTCCTCAATGGTTGCGCCTTCCTCACGCTTGTTTGCCGCCAGATAGACAAGCATCCCCTGTCCGAGCGACGCCGCAAGCGTATCGACAACCAGGATCTTCCGTTCCGGGAACTGCCCGCGCAGATCCTCCGCCGCCGTCTGACCGGCTTTGCAGGTGGCACTCAGTCCGGAAGAAAACCCGATATAGAGAATATCATTTCCCTTCTGTAAAAGATCCGTAAACAAATCCGTGAACTTACCGATGCTGACCGAAGCCGTCGAAGCGCTTCCGCCCTTCCGCAAATAGGCATAAAATTCACCGCGGTCAAGTGCCTCGTCCGGCATTGTCCGCCCGTCACCTGTGGTCACATCCAGCTGTGCGACAGAAATCTCAAACTGCTCTGCAATCTCCCGCGGCAAATCGCAGGAGGAATCGGTTACGATCGCAAAATTCCGCATAAACACACCTCGCAAAATTCAGACATTATAATGTAATATTATACCAAAAAAACCATACGCTGTCAAGTGGAAAAAGTGATTTTTCGTCCGCCGCAGGTCAACTCTCCCACGCAAATGGGGGGCTGTACCCGAAAGATTCCGAAAAAAGTCACCCCGATCCGACGACACGAACCGGGGGTGATACAATCGGTCATTTTTTTCTGTCCCGATCCGACAGCGGCATCTGGGGTTTCAGCATGCCGGTCAGATGCTTGTCTTTCAGACCCATCATATAGGCAAACAATGTCATCAGCACAGACGGCAGCGTACTCAGAATAAACATCCAGAAGAAGTTATGTAGCGGCTGTGCCTCTGCCCCGACGGTTACTTCTATGGAAAGCAGTCCGGCATACATGCCCTGCAAAAGCAATCCGGCAAGCTTTCCGACGCCGGCAAGATTCCCGACACCGCTGAGCATTCCGGCGGCATAAATGAGAACCGCGACATAATTGAGCGAATTGGCAAGCAGAGATGTAAAAAGCGGGTAAAGCAGATTCAGCTTCCGCTTACCGGTTTCCACGGAAAGACGGTCACGCGATCCGACCGACCAGGCACTCAGATAGGTCAAAAACAGATAGAACAGCGTTGCACCGACACTGGTTGCCGCCATCAGTCCGAAATTTTTTTCATCCCCCATCATACCCGCGGCGAGCGCAAGAACCAGTCCGAAAATTGCCGTCACAAACTGATTCAGAAAAAGGCGCACCGCGTCATATGAATATTCGCGCCAGAACCGTGCCACTGCGGGGTGATTCGACGGTTTTTCCGGCTCGGTACCCTCAATGGTATAGTCGCGCTCCCAAACGTCCGGCTGTTTGTTGTCCATATACAAACGACCCCCTCACAATAATCTTTCTTCATTATAGCCCACCTTCCTGCGGATTGCAACATCCGGGGCAGAAAATTTACACTTTGTCCAAGAAAATCTTGCAACAAACCGGAATCCGGTGTATAATAGAGTCAGAAATTCAACCAAAGGAGTCTCTACGTATGGCATACGAAGTTGATCTTTGTGAATTCCCGCCGATTGTGCAGGAATTTGCCGCATATAAATCCGCCATCCAGGGGTGTTCGGAAAAGACCGTAGGCGAATACCTGCTTGATCTGCGCACCTTTTTCCGTTTTTTGCTCGCCCGGGACCGCGGCATTTCGCCCGAATCGGACGAATTTTTACAAATCGACATCACCGGCATTGACCTTTCGTATCTTTCCGGAATCAAGCAGACTGACATCTATGAGTTTTTGCTCTACTCCGGATCGGTACGCAAAAACCTCTGGTGCGCAAAAGCACGGAAGCTGTCCTCCATCAAGGTATTCTACAAATACCTGGTCAACAAACGAAATCTGCTGGAGGAAAATCCGGCAATCAATATTGAAACACCGAAAAGGCAGAAAACACTGCCGAAGTTTCTTTCGCTGGAGGAATGCAGGATTCTTCTGGATACCGTCAAAAACGATGCCGCATCCGACACCCGGCTGCGGGACTATTGTATCATCACCCTGTTTCTGAATTGCGGTATGCGTGTGTCCGAGCTTGTCGGCATCAGCCTGCCGGACATTGACCGCGAATTGCGGTCCTTACGTGTGGTCGGAAAAGGAAGCAAGGAGCGCATCGTCTATCTGAACGATGCCTGCCGTGCTGCACTTGCCGACTATCTGCAGGAGGTCAGGCTTGCGGGCGGTATGGCAGACCTGCCGGATAAAGCACTGTTTCTGAGCAACCGCGACAAACGTATCAGCGTCAAAACCGTACAGTATATGGTCTACAAATACCTGGATCTTGCCGGACTGGGCGCCAAGCACTATTCCGTGCACAAGCTCCGGCACACCGCCGCAACGCTGATGTATCAGTCAGGAGAGGTGGACATCCGCGTCCTCAAGGACATTCTTGGGCACGAACAGCTCAACACCACGCAGATCTATACGCATGTCAGCGACAAAAACATGCAGAATGCCATGAACGCCAATCCGCTCTCCTCTTTGACCATCGACACCCCCGCAAAAAAGGAAGACGGCGAGAACTGACAACCAATCGACAGCCTGCGACGACTTACCGGCAAAAAACAACCACTTACCGTTTTTCTCTTTACAAATCTCCCGGCATCTGTTATACTGATCGCACCAACGGGAAAGGAAATGCCTATGAAGTTACGGATTGAAATTGCGGACGATCTCCCGGAAGATGAAGTGTATATCCGCTGCCGCGCCGTTACCGACGAGATTTCGCGTCTGCAGCGGGTCATACAGGGAGCGGCACACAAAGTCGAATTACAGTTATACATCGGCGATACGGAATACTATGTATCGCCCGAAAAGATTCTGTTCTTTGAAACCGCAGACGGAAAGGTGAGCGCACATACAAGGGACAGAATGTACTATACCGACACAAAGCTGTATGAACTGGAGGCACTGCTTCCCTACACCTTTGTGCGGGTTTCAAAGTCCTGCATTCTGAATTCCGCGCACGTCGCCTCTCTGTCACACAGCCTGACCGGAAGCGCCGAGGCAACCTTCTTCAATTCCTATAAAAAGGCTTACATCTCCCGTATGTACTACAAAATACTCAAGGAAAAAATCTACGAAACGAGGATTGCAAAATGAAAAAAATCGTCTGGGGGATTCTTTGTCTGTTTACCGCCATCCTGATTCCGCTCAACGCGATGGGCATCAGTATGGGCGTGATCGGTCTTTTGCCTGTCTCCAAGCTTCTGCTTTCGCTGGTGCTGCTTGCCATCGGAATCTGCATCGCCATTGACCGCAACTGGTTTCTTTTTCCCTTTCCGTTCGGCGTGATCTTTATGCTTCTGCAAAAAGAAATATCGGAGTACATGGGAAGGGGACATGAAAAGCTGATCAGCAACTGGTTGGTTCTGCTCAGCACTGTCCTGATTGCCATCGGTCTTTCCTTTATCTCCGGCGCCTTCCGCCGCAAAAAGGACGGGAGTACCGCCACAGGCAAGAAATACAACGGCTCTGCCTTCGCCTCCGAAATGCGCTACATCGACTGCACAGATTTCTCAAGGTTTATGCTCAGGGTAAAAATGGGAGAAACCGTCGTCCGTTTTGAAAATGCTGACCGGTATAAGGGAGACGGAACGCTGAACATCCATTGCTCCATGGGACACGTAATCGTGTATGTCCCGAATGACTGGAGCATTGACGCAACAACCGACAATCACATGGGCGACATCACGCTTCCCAACGACTTAGCCGGTACAGGTCCCGTCCTGCACCTGCAATGCGACTGCAACATGGGGTCCATTGATGTCAAACGTGTATCTTAACGACAACAGAATCGCTTCTGCCGCACAGAAAAACGGCAGGAGCGATTCTTATTTTTTATTCCGGCAACGCGGACAATGTCTGGTGCGAAACATGGCGGAAATAGAGAATTTCCGCGATTGCCGTCAGTGTCCAGGAAACTACGTACAACAGATACAGCGACGGGATTGTATGGAAGTATACAAAAACGGTCTTGACCCATGCAACCCGAAAAACGCAGGAACCAAGGATCACAATCACCGTGGGAATCGCGGTTTTTCCCAGCCCGCGTGAAGCGGCAATCGTACAATCCATAAACGCCGACACGCAGTAAGAAAAGCTCATAATGGAAAGGCGAAGCATACCGGCATCAATGACCTCCGGATGCGTCGTAAAAATCGAAAGGAACGGTCTGCCGCAAAAGAACAGTGCCACCCCCATCACCAAAGCGGACGCAAAGGAAAACAGCAATGTCAGATAATAGCTTTTCATGATGCGTTTGCGCTTGCCGGCACCGTAATTCTGCGCCATAAAACTGGTACAGGCAACGTAAAACGCCTGCATAACGTCATAAACCAGGGCGTCCGCGTTCATCGCGGCGGAATTTCCGTCCACGATCACGGTATCAAAGGTATTGACTGCCGCCTGAATGAAGAGGTTTGCAACCGCAAAGATTGCATTCTGCAATCCCGCCGGCACGCCGAGCGCCAAAACAGGGCGGACATATTCCCCCGAAAGACGCAGACCGCGCAGGCGCAAGCCCACCATGCCCTTTTCCCGCAAAAGCAGAAACAGAATCAGCCCGGCGGAGACATACTGGGAAACAATACTTGCCACGGCAACCCCGGCAACTCCCATGGAGAACACAATTACAAACAACAGATTCAGTCCCACATTCAGCACGCCGGCAAAAAACAGACAGTAAAGCGGTCTTTTGGTATCCCCGACAGCGCTCAGAACGCCGTTGCCGAAATTGTACAGCGCAAGCGCCGGCATCCCCAGAAGATAAATGCGGATATAAAGGACGGCACCCTCCAGCAGTTCTTCTTTGGTGCCAAGCAGGAGAAGTAAGCCGCGGGCGCCGGCAAGTCCGGCGGCACCGATCAGAAGTCCGTAGAAAAAACAGACCACAAGCGCATTCTGCACGGTTCTGCGCACCCGATCGACATCCCCCGCTCCCGCGTGACGGGCAGTCAGCGCATTGACACCGCTGCCGATTCCGATCAGGAGCCCGGTAAACAGTGTGACCATTGTCGTGGTCGAACCGACCGAACCCATCGCATTCGGTCCGGCAAACTGCCCGACCACCGCAATATCCGACATATTGAACAGCACCTGCAACAGGTTGGACGCAATCAATGGAAGGCTGAAAGTCAGAATCTGCCGCATAAGCGGTCCCGATGTCAGGGACGCGCCTCTTTTTTCAGTCATCGAACGCATAAGAAACCTTGAACTCCTACTCCTCACAACTCTCGTCCGCACATTCTTCCGCATCGCCAACAGTGACACTCTCGCCGTCGTCCACCACACGGGATCCGGAAAGATCCGCAAAACGGTAGCAGAAGAACATAATCAGACTACACAAAAACCACCCCGCAGGGTACCCCATCGCAAGCGGCATGACCGAACCCGGAAACCACCTGGACACGCAGTAAAGATATCCCTGACGGAACGCCACAAAAGACAAAAGCATGGCGATCATGGGTGCACGGCTGTTTCCCGCACCGCGCAATGCCCCGGCATAGACCTGGTTGACGCAGCAAAGCACATAAAACGGGGAAAGATACCGCAAAAACCTTGCACCGTATGCAATGACCGCAGGTGCTCCGGGATTCAGGAAGTTAACCAATGCGGGCGCAAAAATCACAACCGGAATCACCACAATCATGGTAAACGCGGCGGCAATTCCGAGCGCAATGTCAGCACCACGCCGCGCGCGTTTGACCTGATTGACTCCGAGATTCTGCCCCACAAAAGTCGTGGACGCCAGTGCCAGGGACTGCATCGGCATAAAAATAAACTGGTCTGTCTTCAGATATGCCGTCCAGCCGCCCATACAGTCATCACCGAATACATTGATGTAACCCTGCACAAAAATGTTGGAAAATGCCGTAATTGCCATCTGCAACGCCGCCGGCAAACCCACCCTGCAAATCTTTTTCAGCATCGCCCAATGCAGCCGCATCCGGTTCCAGTGCAAACGCACGGAAGCCTTTGAGCGGAACAGGTGCATGATCACCAGGAATGCAGACACGCCCTGTGAAATGATGGTCGCATAAGCAACACCGCTGACCCCCATATCAAACCGCAAAACAAACAGAAGATCCAAAAAAATATTGAGAAGCGCGGATACAACCAGGTAATAAAACGGGCGTTGCGAATCGCCGATTGCCCGCAGGATTCCCGCTCCCATGTTATAGAGCATCAGCCCGATTACCCCGGCAAAATAAATGGTCAGATAAGCGCTTGCCTCCGGAAACACATTCTCCGGCATCTTCATCAGTCCCAGCATCATCGGCACAAACAAAATACCGACGCCGGTAAACAGCACACCCAATATGACCGTCATGACGATTGCCGTATGAACTGCGCACTGGACCTGTTCTTCGTTCTTTGCCCCGTAATACTGCGATATGACCACTCCCGCACCGCTGGACAGCCCAAGAAAAAAGCCGATCAACGTATTGATGATCGGACCGACCGTCCCAACGGCGGCAAATGCCTCTGAACCGACATAATTTCCGACAACCCAGGTGTCAACGGTATTGTAAAGTTGTTGAAAAATATTCCCGATCAAAAGCGGAATCGCAAACGTAATCAGGTGCACCACGATATTGCCCCGGGTCATGTCAACGTCCTTGCGCGGGACAAAAAAACGATACCATGGGGCGCGCGTCTTCGCCTGTTCCTGCACTTTTTCTACCTTCCTTTCTCTTTTCCACTCCATTATAGCCTTTTTTTGCGGATTGTCAAGAGGCATTCAAAGATTCCCACGGAAATAAAAGAATGAACCTCGCACAACGACCACAACTTGGTCACCGGGTCCTGCTGTCGGATTTTCATACTGTGATCTTACAGTATATGACAAATTCCAACAGGAAGCCCCCTGATTGTGCGCTTCTCCGGCTCCCGGGCAGAACACTTCCGACAGAAAAAACGCCCCTGTACCACAGAGGCGTTCGGAAAAGATAATATCATACTGTTAGTATGTATGCTGAAAACCTGTCATTTTTGAATCTCCACCTTGAAGGTCCGTTTTGCCCCCTGCGCCATATCCGCACAGAACGCAAACGAGTATGTGCCGTCCTCATCGTAATAAATCATGTAACCGTCGTAGCCGTGATATGTGGTGTCATATTTCTCCCATTTTCCGCCAATCCACTCATACAGGACGGGAGTACACACATCCGACGCGGCACTGAATCCATACACCCGAACCGCCGTTGTTCCCCTGCCGTCCGAAAGCGTAAACACCGCTATATTTTCTTCTGCCCGGATTTTCGGCAAATAGGAATCAGCGACCACAGTGCCCGTATCCGCCTCCACAACGACCGGCGCGATACAGGAATCCTGCCGCACCTGCCGCACGCTTGTGTCGTCCGCAGCGTGCTGTGACCCCCACGGCAAAAGGATCAGATCAATCGCAAGCGTATCTCCCGCACGCAGCGTCACATCGCCAAGGTCCAATGTCAGATAGCAGTGATTCAAATCACCGTCAAACGAATGCTTGACCGTAAACTGCGCATTGCATTCCTTCCCGCCAATGACCAGTTTTGCGGACTTGATCAACATCGCAAAGTTGACATAGTCCGCCTTATTCCCGGCGTAGTAGTCAAAGTACGGCGCATCCTTGCCCAAACGGAGATAGTCCGTATACACCTTCCCAGACAATTCCCGCACCGTCTCCCGGTTATTTTCGTCCAGATACCCGATCTTGGAGAACGCCACATCCCGTCCGTCAAAGGAGAAGAAGGAAAAATGGTTGACAAAATCCTTGATGTGAAGATCCTCCAGCACTTCCAGGCGTATCTCGTAATAAGTACGGTTTTCATCATACTGCGGAAATTCCATGTGCCTGTAGGTTGCCTTGATCTTACCGTCGTCAGACACATAATCCATGCCGATATCCGCATAGACAGGTCCACTGGAATCAATGCAGTCATATTGGGATTCCGTTCCGTAAAAATGACCGTCCGCATCGGTATATGTCAGAAAGTACAGTCTGCCAATACTGGTATGCTGCGGTTGTCCCGACCAGAAGGGGGCAGACATGGAGCGGAAATCGGGCAAAGTCCAATAATCCTTGCCGAACACGTAAAACGGAGCAATACAGTTGGACTCTGTTGTTCCGCAGGAAAGGTGATAGTACGGCGCAATAAACTGGATGGAAGAAAGCTGCTTGATCGGGAAGATTCCCCAGTTCGTATACAGGTGAATCAGCGTAAATGACCGCTTTTCGTTTGCCTGCAACACCATCGGGAAAATCGCTTCCCCGTATGAGGGATCACCGGGATCAAAAATCGGCTCCTCATTCTCTCCCTTGAAATTTTTGCAGACCTCTACCGGCAACGCCAAGAGGTGCTGATCTCCGGAAAGCAGTACCGCATTTTCCAAGCACCCGGCGTCGGTTCTGCCGAGAATATACAGCTTCCGCGTGCGTCCGTCTCCCTCCAATTCCGTGGAAATCCGGAAGTTGCGCTGTTTGTCCTTATAGTAAATGTTAAAATCCGTGCCATTGACCGTAAACGTATAGCAACCGCGGTTCGCATCATATCCGAGATAAGCAGCACCGTCTGCGGTGTCGGTTACACGCAAATCGGTCAAAGGGTAGCGCTCAATATATGCCTCATTCAAAAACGCATTGAAATCATGACGGTCACTTGTATAAAGCCGCCATCCCATCCGCATCGAATCGCCTTTCTCATAGGAATCCTTTTCTGCTGTCCGGTACAGGCGGATTACATAAAAATCGCCGTCCAATTGCACTGAAAAGCGCGCGGAATCGCTGTCAACCGAGCGAATCCAGCCAATGACGCCGGCACGGTTGATGTCAAATGCCAATGCCTCAACACTGTCCATATCCACCCCGTCAAGACCGTCATGGGTTCCGTTTTGATCCGTCAAACGCATCCCTTTCACACGGTTTGCCGCCAGACGGATCTCGGTTCCGTATTCGGCAAGCCGATCTTCATCCTCGGTAATCACGAAGTGCAACTCTTCGTGCAGTTTATCGGAATAGGTGTGATAAATACGGTCCAGTGCCGCATTGACTCCCACTTTTTCCAGGTTGACTGCCTCCACCGATTTGATCTCCACTTTTTCTCCGCGGGCAGAACCGATGTCAAAGCGCAGTCCCCTAACGCTGCCGGTAAAGTCCACCTGATCTCCGAGGTAGATGTAATAAGTGCCGAAATCCTCTCCGGGGGCGATTTGGAAAGGAACACGCTGTTCGCCGTTATAACCGCCTCGTCCGCCTGCCTGGAAAAACAGTTCCGCACCGGTGCTGTACTCGCAACGCAATACAACCTTCAGCGCATTGTACCGGGAAGCGGCATACGCCACAGGGAAGGAAATATACGGGTCCGCCGGATTCTCCACCGTGTAACTCCATACGCCCTCTTCGCCCTTTTGCGGCGTACTGATCATATTCGCACTCGGTACTTTGTTCCTGATAGGATTGAACGCCTTTTCTGCCGTATCTTTGACTCTGACATCGGAAAACGTCTGATCCAAAAAATGAATATCACGGTAATAGTATCCCATCCGATAGCCATTCATGCGTGCCGCAGTCGGCGAGCCGGACGCCCATATCACATTGCCGTCCGTATCCCGGATATAAACGTCTCCGGTATTCTCATAGTACGGAACCCCCGATGCGTTTGCAAGAACAAGCGGCTGTGTTTTTTGTCCGCGCAGACGGAACTGCAACCGCATGGTTCTGTTGGAAAGCGAAAAACCCGTGCGAAGCTGATCCGTAAAGCCGGCGCTGATCGCGTTTTTGATCCGATTGGCATAAGCGACGCTATATCCCCATGCGCCATCCGGTGATTTCAGCATTTCAGACTCCTCCTTCTTTGTCACACAGACGGATGCATCCGCAGCGATGGACCCGTCCCTGAGTTTTTCCTCAAAATACGCAACGGCAGCATTCATGCCGACGGCACTATTCGCGGCAAGTAACAGCTTCTTCCCCGCAAAGATAAGTGCATAGCCGTCTGTTTCCAGGCTGTCATAATCCACGGCAAGGCATGCCTCCCGCTCAGTCCACCCGATCAGAATTTCTTCGTCTTTCTCCGCAGTCTGCGTGGTCATCACCGCCCCGCTGACCAATCCCGCTACGGCGTCTGCCGCGCTTTTTTCCCAGTCGGCTGCACAGGGAGAAACCACCACGGAGTACCCCGTCAGGGATACCCTATCCTGATCCGGTGCCCCGGTCGTTTCCGCACTTCCGGTCGTTCCGGATGTGGTTTCGGCGGATTTTTCCGTCCCGGGCGTTGTAGCAGTTCCCCCCTGCCCCCCGCCGGAACAGGCGGCAAACAAAGGAATCAGCATTGTCAGCAGAAGCAAAAAAGCAAATATCCTTTTCATGATTCTCCTCCTTTATCGTAACATGGTGCGAAAACCATACAACTGTTATCATTATAGCACAAATATATTCCCGTTTACAATTGACAAATCGTACACTTTTTCTCTGAATTTCTGTGCAATACAACGAATTTCATGTTTCATGCCGAACATCGCAATTTCCAAATACGATTTTCATTCACCTCTCATTGCAGCAGCAAAAAAATAATCGTCTTTTTTCACAAATCCATTGACAAAACTTTCGGGATTTGATAGAATATACCCACATAAAACAAGAGAGGCATATCGCATGAAATTTTCCAAATATATCGATTACACCAATCTGAAACCCACCGCAACGGAAGCGGACATTCGCCGGCTGTGCGAAGAAGCACTGCACTATGATTTTGCGTCGGTCTGCGTCAATCCGTGTGATGTGGCGCTTGCGGCGTCCCTGTTAGAGGGATCCGACGTGGCGGTCTGTACCGTCATCGGGTTTCCGCTCGGGCGCAATACCACACAAATCAAGGTTGCGGAGGCAGAAAAAGCACTTGCAGACGGATGTACGGAATTCGACATGGTGCTCAATGTCGGTTGGCTGAAGGAGAAAAAGTACGACGCAGTCCGCGCCGATATTTCGGCTGTCGTAAACGCTGTTCCACAAAAGATCGTCAAGGCGATCCTTGAAACCGGCTTTCTGGCGCCGGAAGAAATCGCAATCGCGACTGTCCTGTCCTGCGAGGCAGGCGCGCGCTTTGTCAAAACCTGCACAGGCTTCACCGGTGGTGTTGCCACGGAAGAGGCAGTGCGCATTATGAAATCCAACGTCACGCCCGATGTACTTGTCAAAGCCTCCGGCGGTATCCGTTCCTACCGGGACGCCGCCGCCATGATTGCAGCCGGCGCGAATCGCATCGGCACATCCGCCGGCATTGCCATTACAGAGGACTATCTCAAATTTCAAAAATAAATAAAATGTGATAATTTCAACTATTTGTTTATAAAAAAGAAAACAAATCGTGTGTGTTAAAACAAATGTGAAATCACCTATTGCGTCCATTTTAAAAGAAAATAAAAAAGGAGCCTGGCTATGAAAAAACGTTTATCCGCAATTTCCCTGCTGGTTGCCCTAGCAACGCTGTTCGCGCTCTTCTCCGTATTGACTGTTCCGACAAATGCGGCAGAAGGCACCATTGTTGACGTGTCGGAAAATGCAACAACCGATCTGCCGCCCCGTTTTGGCACGGATCAGGACATGTTTGAATTGGAAGACCTTTACGACGAAGACGGAAACGGTTGTCTTCACAACGTAGCAGACGAATTTGATTACTACTACCTCAAAGGCGACTATCAATCCGCTTACATGCGTTTTCCATTTGAGGTCGACCGTGACGGCACCTATGAAATCTGCATCGGACTGATGGCAATCAGATCTTCCGTGCCAAGATCCGCCGAGCTGAGCATCAATGGCGAGAGCAGATACTACATCGAAAGCAATTACGGTGAAGTGCCCGACGGGGAGCTGCACGAGGAATACGTTCCCGGCATTACTGCATATCTGCGCAAAGGAAAAAACGTTCTGACAATCTATCTCGGAAGCACCTTTGACAATGTCAACATGAAATCCCTTTTCTTTGACAAATTCTTTTTCTACCGCACCGGCGACCTGCCTGCAGGGTATGTCTTCCCCGATGTCGGTCAGGAAGAGGAGATTGATATTACCGGCGCCGTTTCCGAAAAGGTCACATTCAATAGAAATTTCAAAAGCCTGATTTCTTCCACGGTGTTCTGTACGGCAGAGTACGTCACGGACGAGGAAAAAGGCGAGGTCATGGAGCTGTCCGCTACGGAAAATCTGGAACCGTTCCGTTTCACCTTCTCTTTCAGTAAATATATGAAGATCCTCGGAAAAGATCCCGACACGGAAACCTGTGAAGAATACAGCTACCTCGTCCTGCCGATTCGCGCCGACGGCGCACTGGCAGGCGGTTCGGTCAATTTCTTCTATTACACCGCCGGTTTCGATGTCATTGACTACGGACAGATGCTGACCGAAGAATTTGCATGTGACGGAAAGTGGCAATATCTGTTGTTTGATATGTCGGATGAGCCCGGTTGGTACGCTGACTTCAAGGGAGGAACCTTCTTTTTCGGAGATACCGGCTCTGAGCCGGGGACCAAGCTCCGCGTGGCAGAGCTTGCCCTTTTCAAGACCTACAAGGAAGCGGCAGTATATGCCGGTATGGAAGTTCCCGATGAATCAACGCAAACCGCCGAAAGCGACACTTCGACCGCTGAAGAGACCAGCGAAGCACCGACTGCCGAACTGACCACTGCCCCCGACATCACCACCGTAACCGGCGGCGAAACAAAGGCAGCCGATACCACCGATGCATCTGCAAAAGGCAACGGATGCGGCAGTGCGCTCGGATGCGGCATTCTGCTTACACTGCTCCCCGCCGTGTTCGTCACCGTTCAGAGCGGAAAACGTAAAAAAGACCGCTCATAATGCAAAAAAATGCGCTTGGGGAATCCCCCAGGCGCATTTTTAGCAGATCGGAAATACACGCTCCGCAGAATATTGTCCGCTCCGATATTAAATCAGGCTTTTTAGGCTTTTTCCGCTTGCAAAAAGTTCTTGATGTCCGCAATCACTTCATTGGCACAACGGTCGTTCAGAATCTCATGGCGGCATCCATCATACAACTTCATGCAGACATCCGCTCCGGCACTTTTCAGTTTCTCATACACCGCACGCACACCATTTCCATAGTTGCCGACCGGATCATCACTTCCGGAAACCAACAGAATCGGCAGATCCTTGCGCATACCGGAGAACCATTTCCTGCAGTTGGCAAACTTATTGAGCCGCAAGAGATCTCCCATGGCGCTGAGCGTAAACTTGAATCCGGAATAGGGATCATCCTCATACTTCTTCCGCATCTCCGGCGTCGTAGTCAGCCAGGCGCTGCCGCTGTGTTCATCCTTGAAGTGCGAATTAAAGGAACCGAATGCCAGCTTCTGGACCAAGGGAGAAATATACTTATCGCCCTTGAAAAACTTTACAAAACCGATCAGTGCAAGTCCCAAATTGGTCAACGGGTTCGGTCCGCCGGTTCCCATGATGACCAGTTTGTCCGGATCCACATACAAAAAGGCTGCGACGCGCACCACGAAGGATCCCATACTGTGTCCCATCAGATAATACGGCAGATCCGCGCCGTACTCCATCCGCATGGCATTTCCGAAATTGCATACATCCATCGGCAGCAAAAGCCAACCGTTTTTCTTGGCGAAATATCCGAACTCTCCCGGATCCTTGGCGGTTTTTCCGTGCCCCAGATGGTCATATCCGAAACAAACATAGCCCTCTTCAGCCATTTTTCGCATGAAATCATCGTATCTGCCCATGTGCTCCGACATCCCGTGAACCACATGGAACAGCCCCTTCGGCTTTCCCTCCGGCAAATATACGACGCCGGCAAGCATATGCTCCTTGTCCGCAGACAAAATCTTTTTTTCAACTTTGGTGACTGGCATAATAGATTTCCTCCATTCCTACATTTCTATTACATCATTGTTTCTCCCCGCAAATGCCCGCTCACATACAGGGAAAATGACATTTTACACAAAGCCCCGGCACGCACGCACTGCACAGTGCCATCCGTTCAACAGTTTCTCACGATCAACGCCCGCCATCTGCGGGTGATACGTTATTCCGTCCGCGGATTTTGCGGCAATCTCCGCACGGTCACGGAAAAAGCCGGATGTCAGCCCCGCAAGAGCGGCAACACCCTTTGCCGTTGCCTCAGTACATGCGGGACAAAAGACCGGAAGAGCGGAAATATCGGACTGAAATTGCATCAGAACCGCATTCGACGCCGCGCCGCCGTCTGCCCGCAACGTTCCCAGCGCATGACCGAAATCCCCCTGCATTGCCGCAATCAGATCCTGGGTCTGGTATGCAATCGACTCTAAGGCTGCACGGATGATATGACGGCTGCCCGTACCGCGCGTCAGCCCGAAAATTGCGCCGCGCGCGTGCATATCCCAATAGGGTGCCCCCATGCCGGAAAACGCAGGGACAACGTACACACCACCGCTGTCTTTCGCCTTCCCTGCAAAATACTCGCTGTCTGCCGCGTCCGAAATCAGGCGCAGCTCATCTCTGAGCCACTGGATCACCGCGCCTCCCACAAAGACGCTGCCCTCCAATGCATATTCAACCGGTTCATCCTGACACGTTGCGGCAAACGTGGTAATCAATCCGTTTTTACTGACCACCCGTTCCGCCCCGGTGTTCGCCAGCAGAAAGCATCCGGTTCCGTAGGTATTCTTGACATCTCCCGGCGCAAAACAGCATTGTCCGAACAGTGCCGCCTGCTGATCTCCCGCAATGCCGCACACCGGCAAATGCGCTCCCATCAGCTCCGTATAGCCGTAAAAATCCCCACTTGCGTGTACATTTGGCAAAATTCCCTCCGGAATACCCAGAAGGCGCAAAAGATTTTTATCCCATGACAGCGTGTTGATGTTGTAAAGCATGGTGCGGGAGGCATTGGTCCGATCAGTCGCATGCACTGCGCCGCCGGTCAGCTTCCAAAGCAGCCAGGTATCCACCGTTCCGAACAGCAATTCCCCCTTTTCTGCCGACTCCCGCGCACCCGGCACATGATCCAGCATCCATCTGATCTTGGTGGCACTGAAATATGCATCCAAACGCAAACCGGTTGCCTCGGCAATGGCATCCGTATACCCTTGTGCGTCCAGTTGTTCACAAAGCGGCGCTGTACGTCTGCATTGCCAGACGATGGCATTTCCGATCGGTTTTCCCGTATACCGGTTCCACAAAACCGTCGTTTCACGCTGATTTGTGATTCCGATCGCCGCAATTTCTTCCGGATTGACGCCGCTTTTTGCAATGCACTCGGTCATGGAGGCATATTGTCCCGCATAAATGCGCATCGGATCCTGTTCTACCCAACCCGGTTTCGGATAAATCTGCGGGATTTCCTGCTGCGCCATGCTGACAATCCGGAAGTCCGCGTCAAACAGAATACTGCGCGCGCTGGTCGTCCCTTCGTCCAACGCCAGTATATACTTCTTCATTGTCCCACCTCCTGCCGTTTCTCATACTCATTTTAGCACAAAATTGTTACATTGTCAATAGATTCCCCTCATACAGGACAAAGGTCGTTCGTGGTACTGCCACAAAGATACCGGGGCAAACGCCTGCCCCGGTATCTCCGATCGTTTCATTTTTAGATAAGAAAACACAACATTTTCACCGCTCGATGCGAATCAATTTTCCGCATCTTTCTGCAGTACCAGGAAAACACCCTGACCGCGATCCAACGGAAGCGTCAGTGTTTCCCCTTCCAGAAGATCTTCAAGTCCCTCATAACCCCAAAGTGCGGCTTCAACGGCGTGATCAAAGGTCAAAGTTACGCTCGTGTTACGCTTGGTGTCGCAGTTGACAACATACAGTGCCTCCTGTCCGTCCTGATTCCGGAAACAACCGATCAGCACACCGTTCCCCTTTGAAACAGCGGCATCCTTCAGCCCTGCGTAGCTCTCCAGCACCAGTTCATCCCCGTACTTGGTAATATTCGCCTTCGCTTTATCATTTCCGAAGACCATCATACCCTGGTTCTCGTAAGAGAGGAACACCCCCTGCATGCCCTGCAGCTTTTTGTTGACCGACTGCACTCTCGTGTACTGGCGCGTTGTTTTGCCGTCCGCTTTCAGAATATTGGTATATTCCCATCCCTCGTAATGTTCGCAGAGAAGGAAATACAGAATTCCCTTTGAACCGAACGCCAGGTTGATATGTGCGTTTGCAAGCAACTGATTTTCGGTCGGCTCCGCCATCGTATTGCTGCCGGAGGACTGCACATAAGGAAACATCGGAATACCGGTTTCGTTTGCCACCTTCCGGAATGCAGCAAGATCCCCCATCATTCCGTTCAGATTTTCTCCGCCCTTGCCATAAGGATAATAGTCAAAGAGCAGATAGCTCGGCTTTGTTTTCTGCGCATAATCTCTGATGTAAGTCAAATAATCCCCCGTCGCGGCAGTACCGGCATAGGTAGGCAGCAGGTTGGAGAATACGGGAATATCCTCTCTTCCTTTCTCCTTGAGGAAGTCACGGATCCCCCGGGTCAGCGTTGCAAGTCCGTCCAACTGATCCTTGTTCGGCTCATCCATCACATAAACGCCGGCAAAAGCATCCGCGTCCTCGGACGTAAGAATTTTTTCAAGCTTTTCTTTCGTATACTCCAGTTCCTGCCCGGCGGCATTGTAGTAGAGCTTCATCCCGGCGGCTTTTGCTGCCTTCAGAGACTCCAGCGACCAGGTGGGAGAGCTCCACTCCTCCAGGGTGATCATAAATCCGATTCCGGCGTCGGCGAGCTTTTGAAATTGCTTGGCGTAATTGCCCGCTGTCGTATTATGGTCGCGCAGTGCTGAAGCGGGTGTAGACCAACCGCCGATCGGCAAAATTGCCGTCGTTGTATTGGCACGGATGGCGTCCATTTTCTGCTTTTTGATTTCCGCATCACTGAGACCGGTTGTAACCTCCTCCGTGTCCGTTGTCGTCTCCCCTTCCGTGTTCCGCTCGGTTTCCGTCCCGGGCGCGGTCGTCACGTCGCTTCCGTCCTCGGTTCCTGCCGCAGTTGTCTCTTCACCGGTCGTTTCCGTGGTACCGTCGCCGCCGCACCCCACAATGACCGCTCCGCACAGGCAAAATACCAGTAACAGCATCATTGCTCTGTAAAATCCTTTCATCCTATCTGTCCTCCAAATCTTTCACTTGTAATTCGGTTCTTCCGTACACACCATTGTAACAGATGGATTGGTTTCTGTCAACCATTTTCCGACAAATCACACCTATTTTTTGCACGTATCGCACAAAAATGCACCTGCAGACCGTCGCAAACCCGATGTATCCGTCACATTGCTTTGCTTCCGGTCACAAAGCCGGTATCATTGCATATTTCTTCCGTTGAATGTACCGTTTTCTCTTGCAAAAAAGACCTCCGTGTGGTATGATGGAAGAAGTAAAAAATCACAGAAAAGACCGTAAAGGAGATTCCACAATGCTGAAAACAATAAAGCCCGATCGGCATTACAGCCTTGCCTGCGCCACCAGCATGGGGGTGCGGATCACTCCCGAAGATCGGATGGCAGTGCAGAACAGTAACCGTTTTTATATGCAGGCAACCAGTGCGGAAACCAACGTGCTGAATGTTGCCTCCTCCCTGGGGCTTCCCTGCCTTGCCATGACAAAATTCGTTGCAGGCAGTCCGATTGCCGCCTTTATTAAAGGAGAACTGCGCAAGCGCGGGATCGATTATACCGACATTGAAGTGCCGCAGGGAGGTCCCTGGGGATACCGGCACCAGTTCAACATCGCGGACAGCGGATTCGGTCTGCGTGCGCCGCGGGTATGGAATGACCGTGCCGGCGAGATCGGCAGAACCCTGTGCGCCGCGGATTTCGACCTTGACCGCATCTTTGTCCGCGACGGCGTGGGCATTCTGCACCTGTCCGGACTGATCGCCGCCATGAGCGAGGAAACCACTGCAGCCTGCCTTGCCATTGCCAAAAAAGCCAAGGAAAACGGCAGTCTGATCAGCTTTGACCTCAATTACCGCGCCACCTTCTGGAAAGGGCGCGAGGAGGAACTGCGCAGCGCCTTTCGCAGCATTGCGTCCCTTGCCGATATTTTGGTCGGCAACGAGGAAGACTTTCAGCTCTGCCTCGGATTGGAGGGTCCTGCAACCGGCGGCGAGGGGCTGGAAGGAAAGATGGACGGTTTTGTCGGCATGATCCGCCGTGCGCAGGCTGCCTACCCGCAGGTCAGCGTGTTCGCCACCACACTGCGACAGGTGCTGAACGCCAACGAACATCTGTGGGGTGCGATTCTGCTTGCAGACGGGCAGATTTACCGGGAAATGCCCCGCCCGATCCGGGTAATGGACCGCATCGGCGGCGGCGACGGCTTCACCGGCGGACTGCTCTACGGCATCAGCAAGGGCTGGGACGCACAAAAATGTCTGGAATTCGGCTGGAGCTGCGGCGTCCTTGCCGCTTCTTCCCTGAACGATTATGCCGAGCCGGCGGACGAGGCACAGCTTTTCAGCATCTATGCGGGAAACGCCCGCGTCCAACGGTAACAGGCAAAAGAAAGGAATGGATATGCGTATGAACACACAGCATCTTCCGGCGGATATCGGCATGATCGGACTGGCAGTCATGGGTTCCAATCTTGCGCGCAATATGGAATCCCATGGCTATACGGTTGCGGTCTGGAACCGCGAACCGGAAATGACTGAACAGTTTATGCAGGAACACGCACAGAGCAAAAACCTTGTTGCCTTCACGGATCTGCCCGCCCTGATTGCATCACTCAAAACCCCGCGCGTCCTCTTTATGATGATCCGCGCAGGCGCACCGGTCGATGAGATGATCGACCGTCTGCTGCCCCTGCTCTCCCCCGGGGATATTCTGATCGACGGCGGCAACAGCTACTTCGGCGATACGGCACGGCGGACAAAAAAGGTGGAAGCGTGTGGCATGTACTACATCGGCACCGGGGTTTCCGGCGGCGAAGAAGGAGCACTGCACGGTCCCAGTATGATGCCGGGCGGTTCCTATCCCGCCTGGAAGCGGGTGCGCCCCATCCTGCAAGCCATCTGTGCCAAGGTAGAGGACGGCTCCCCCTGCTGTGACTGGGTCGGAGAAGGCGGTGCCGGACACTTTGTCAAGATGGTGCACAACGGAATCGAATACGGCGACATGCAGCTGATCTGCGAAAGCTACCAACTGATGCATGACGGCGCGGCACTGGACAACGACCGGATGCATGCGGTTTTTGACAGTTGGAACAAAACCAAACTGGACAGCTATCTGATCGGCATCACAGCGGACATCCTTGCGCACAAAGAAGCAGACGGGAGCGCAACACTGGACCGCATTCTGGACACTGCGGGGCAAAAGGGCACCGGCAAGTGGGCGGTTATTTCTGCACTGGATGAGGGAACGCCGCTGACCCTGATCGGCGAGGCGGTTTTCGCCCGCTGTCTGTCGGCACAGAAAGAAGAACGCGTGCACACAGCACAGATGTTTCCGCAAGAGACGCCGATTCTGCCGCCGGAAAACCGGGACGCATTCTGCGAGGATCTGCGGCTGGCGCTGTATGCCAGTAAGATGGTATCCTACGCGCAGGGGTACGCTCTTTTGCGCAGTGCCGCTAAAACCTACGGCTGGAACCTCAATTATGGCGGAATCGCGCTGATGTGGCGCGGCGGCTGTATCATCCGCAGTGTTTTCCTGCAAAAAATCAAGGAAGCGTTTGAGCGGAATCCGGCACTGGAAAACCTTCTGTGCGATGACTATTTTGCCGCACAGATCAAAGCCGCACTGCCTGCCTGGCGGCGGACGGTTGCCTTTGCGGTTACAAACGGCATTCCCGTGCCCGCAATGAGCGCGGCACTTGCCTATTTTGACGGTCTGCGCACTGCCCGCCTACCCGCAAATCTTTTGCAGGCACAGCGCGACTACTTCGGCGCTCACACCTACGAGCGCACCGACGCGCCGCGCGGGCAGTTCTTCCATACCGACTGGACCGGTCATGGCGGTGACATTGCTTCCACTGTCTATCAGGTGTAGGAGGGCTCTATGCACACATTTTCCGATATTTACCGCACCGACAACAGTGGGAACGGTCTGGACACCGATACCGTCCGTCAGGCACTTGCGGCATCGCTTGCCGGAAGAACACTGCGACGGGTCCTGATTCTTCCGCCCGATTTTACCCGTTTTCACTCCGGTGCAGGTCTGATCACCAATCTATATTACCATCTTTTGACCGAAATGGGGGCGACAGTCGACGTTATGCCCGCACTGGGAACGCATGTCGCCATGACCAACGCACAAACAGACAAAATGTTCGGCGACATTCCCCATGACCGTTTCCTTGTGCACCGCTGGCGGGAAGATGTCACGCGCATCGGCGAAGTGCCGGGTGATTTTCTCTCCTCGGTCACAGACGGTCTTTGGCATGATCCGATTGCCGTTGAAATCAACCGTCGTCTGCTTGATCCCGCCTATGATCTGATCATCTCACCTGGACAGGTCGTCCCGCATGAGGTCATCGGCATGGCAAATCACGCGAAAAATCTCTTTGTCGGTGTTGGCGGCAGCGAAATGATCAACAAAAGCCATATGGTCGGTGCCGTATATGGTATGGAGCGTATCATGGGCAAAGATCACAGCCCGGTGCGCGCCCTGTTCGATTATGCCTTCACGCATTTTCTGCTCTTTGCTCTGTCCGTTCCGGTTCTTTTCGTACTGACCGTCTGTACTGCCCCCACAGGAATCTCCCGTATGCACGGGCTGTTTATCGGCGAAGGACGGGCATGCCTGGAGGCAGCAATTGCATTGTCACAGGAGAAAAATATCGACTTTGTGCCACACGGAATCCAAAAATGCGTGGCTTATCTGGATCCCGAAGAATTCCATACAACCTGGCTTGGCAATAAAGCAATCTACCGCACACGGATGGCAATTGCCGACGGCGGCGAACTGATCATCCTTGCCCCGGGGCTTGTCGGTTTCGGAGAAGACCCTGCGGTGGACGCCCTGATCCGAAAGTACGGTTATCGCGGCAGATTACACACGCTCTCCCTCTTTGAAGACCCCGCATGCGGCGACCTGCGGCAGAATATGGGAGCCGCCGCGCATCTGATCCACGGCTCTTCGGACGACCGTTTCCGTATCACCTACGCGGTTCCGGAGTCCATGTGCGCGAATATCCGTGACGTCGGATACAACGCCGCCGACATTGTGCAAATGACGGCGCGTTACAATCCCGCACGTCTGACCGCTGGTTACAACACCCTGCCGGACGGCGAAGAAATTTACTTTATCCCCAACCCCGCCCTGGGGCTGTGGATCGACCGGGAACGGTTTGCACAGAACAACCCATAAAAAAGCATAAAGACAAGGTGCGTCAACTCCCGTCAGGGGCGTCGGCGCACCCGTTTTTCCTGTCGCTTTCCAGGCCCTTTGGGAACCGTCCGATCCCCGCAAGAGCGATTTCAGCCGTTCAATTCGCATATTTATTCATTCTCAGCAAGAATATACATTAAAAATCAGTTTATTTGTTGAACAAAACGCGATTCGTTTCATTTTTATTTGATCAAGTCGCCGATTTTTCATTTTTTTCAAAAAGCTATTGTATATTTATTCCTGTTGATGTATAATTATAGCATCAAAATCAAACCGTAAACGGAGTGTACTTAAAATGAAAAAAGAAAATATTAAAAAAATCGTACTTGCCTATTCCGGCGGACTGGACACCTCTGTGATTATTCCCTGGCTGAAAGAAAACTATAATAACCCCGAAATTATCGCCGTCTCCGGCAATGTCGGTCAGGCAGACGAGTTGGAGGGGCTTGAAGAAAAAGCACTGAAAAGCGGCGCCTCCAAGCTGTATGTGGAGGATCTGACCGATGAATTTGTCAACGAGTGCATCATTCCCGCCGTCAAAGCAGGGGCACGGTACGAGGGCTACCTGTTGGGCACTTCCCTTGCACGCCCAGTCATTGCAAAGCGTCTGGCGGAGATTGCGGTTGCCGAGGGCGCGGATGCCATCTGTCACGGCTGTACGGGAAAAGGAAATGACCAGGTTCGTTTTGAACTTGCAATCAAAGCGTTTGCCCCCGGCATGGCTATCATCGCGCCGTGGCGTGAATGGGAAATCAAATCCCGTGAGGAAGAAATCGCCTATGCGGAAGCGCATCATGTCCCGCTGAAAATCAGCAGGGAAACCAACTATTCCAAGGATAAAAACCTGTGGCACCTCTCCCATGAAGGATTGGACCTGGAGGACGCCGGCAACGAGCCGACCTATGAAAAGAAAGGATTCCTCGAGATGG
>ERZ1106976.316-NODE-316-length-55397-cov-4.915453_pt1 | contig 55397 bp, 48 predicted proteins | sample MGYA00403687_ERZ1106976 | MGnify/ENA primary metagenome ERZ1106976 (study PRJEB35170, sample SAMEA104062446) | human gut metagenome | biome: human gut; feature: human-associated habitat; material: faeces | place: Denmark | collected 2013-02-22 ... | reverse complement strand
AGATACCACCATGTTTTGTGAAAAATGCGGGGCTAAGCTTCCCGATAACGCTGTCTTCTGCGATAAATGCGGAGCACCCGTCAAAACGGGAACCACCCCTGTTACAGCTAACACCGTCCCTCCGGTTCAACCAACGCCGGTTAAGCCTTCTGCTCTCAAGCGCTTTTTTTCGGTAAAGCGCAATGTACTTATAACCGCCGTGGCAGCATCTGTTCTTCTGATAGCCGTTATCCTTCTTGTCGTCTTCCTTTCCATGCCCAAAAAAGTTTATCTTGACAAGTATTTTGATATCGTATACTCCGGCTGTGATGGATATGCAACTCCTTCCGTACAGTGGAACACGGAGGCGCTTGAAAAAATCGACAAAAAAATATTCGGAAAAAAGAGCGCCAATAAAACCGGCAATTCTGTTTTGGACGACATATATAACGGCGTGCAGGATATCATCAATCAAAGCTCGTCGCTCAGATATTATGTAAATATCACTCTTACATATGACCCGCAATATCTTTCAAACGGAGATAAAATTACCGTCTCTTTTTCCACACTTACAAAGGAATTTGAAGAAAAATATGACGTAAAGCTTGCGTTGAAAAACCAGACCGTAACGGTAAAGGGGCTTGAAGAGGCATTTCTTCTGAATCCCTCTGAAAAGATATCCCTCTCATTCACCGGATATTCCGGTTACGGAAAGGTTTCCGTCAATGTCCCCTCCGGCGATACGGCAATAGGGGAAACCGGATATTCTGCCCGTTATGAAGCAAGAAATGACGGATATAACGTCTACATCATCGATTCAGAAGGCTACTCTTCTTATACCCTCTACTACCGTTTTGACAAAGCCGCCTCTCTTTCCGAAGACGAAACGATAACCTGTACCGTAAGCAACGCGGAGCAGATAAATATTGATCTTGCCAAAAAGGTAGGGATTCAGATACCTACAGAAAGCACCGCATACAAAATATCCGGTCTTACCGCACTTTCAAGCTTTAATGTCTTAGAATATATGACCGCAACCTTCTCCGGCTACAGCGGATTCGGGAATCTTTCCCTTGAAGCAAAAAACGAAGAAGTCAAAGTAGGCGCCTATACCTTGAAGCTCTCTCCTGAGGTAACCTCAAGCAGATGTCGCATTACCGTTTATGTCTGTGACAGCGATGGGAATCAGCTTCGCTCCGTCAACTATACAGCTGATAAATATAAGCTCTTCGCGAACTCTGACAATGTAACCTTTGCCCTGAACACACAGGGAAGCACCTTGGAAGCAGATTACGGCATAACGCTGCCCGAATCCGTTTCGCTCTCTGTAAGCGGTCTTGAACAGCCGATAGACCCCAAGCCCTTCGACCGTCTTGATATTTCTTTCACCGGATATGAAGGCTATGGCGTTATCAATATGAGCGTTAAGGAAGAAATTTACTCCGTCGGAAATTATACATTCAAGCTTACTTCTTCTCTCGACACCGACAGCTGGTCAAAAAACTGTTCTCTTACCATAGTCGTTGCTGATGCAAGCGGAAGCAATCTTTTCACCGTAGAATATCGTGCAAGCGGTTATTATGATATCAAAGCAAACGGCGAAACGGTTACCTTTAAGTGCCGTACCGGAAGCAGTGAAAGAGAAAAAATAGCAAGCCAATATGGCATCTACTTTGAAGAGAGCATTGACTATACGGTGACCGGGCTAAATCCTACAATTCAGATAGATCCCCGTGATATGCTCACCTATACCTTCAGCGGAGAAAACGGGAGTATCATCCTTGAATTCGGTCTGAAACAGGCTGCTGTGACGGCGGGAGCTTACACGATCAATCTTTCCGTCGAAAATTATGTCGAGTGGTCAACGCACTATTCAAAACTTAATTTTATCATGACAGACGCCGAGGGAAGCGAGGTCGCGTCCGGCTATTACAGAGCATCCTCCGGAAGACTCAGCGAAGGCAATACGGTATCCGTTTATAAAAACTTCAGCGCAGATGATATTGCCGAAGCGACGGGTATTCTTTTCAATACTGAAACTAAAAACATTATTGTCAGCACTAAATAATTCAAAGCTGCTGCACAGATAATTTTAAGGCAATGCCACCGTGAACCCGGCGGTATTGCCTTAGTGAAAAAGCAGCCGTGATTCCTCTCTGTACCCTATATATCATTAAAATATATTGAAAAAAATTAATAATGATAAAACTGATAGTAAAAAGGGCTGTTGCTTATGCTTAATCGCATTTGCAGCAGCCCTTAATTTGAACAAAGTCAAGCCGATTGTTTTAGACTTACGGTGTCCGTGTACTAATATGACGATTCGAAAATTTCAGTCTTCGATTTATTGTTCAGCTTTTTTTGTTTGGAATAACCGATAAAACCGAGTATGAGTAACGGAACGCCGAACATAAAATATGCAAGAAAAAACAGTGTGCCGACCGCGTATAAAATTCCCGCAACAAGCGCCGCCCAGCTTTTTTTCAAAATGAATCCGAGCCAGCCGAAAACAGCGCCGATTAAAAACAGAATGATATGCGGTACAACAAGTGCGGCTGCAAAAGCTCTGCCGACCGCTTCAGCTCCGCTTGAATCGGCGATTCCGCTGAAGAAGTAAACCATAAGATAAATGACATAAGCTGTTGAAAGTATGTTCGATACACATAAAACTTTGCTTCTCATAGAAATTCCTCTTTCTGCAATGATTTAGGATATCTCTAAAAATTCAATGCTCATAGACGGCAAAGAGATTTTTTCGCCAGGATAAACCAAAATTCCGCAGACAGAGTATATACATCTGTCAAGGATTTTTGTAGCGAAAGGCGGAAAACAGTTCGATCCAGATTGGGGCAGTGAATTTTTAGAGATGCCCTTTATTATTTATTGAATACAAAGGCAGCCGATTTTGATGAAAACCATGATGACTGCACATCAAGCTCAAGAGTCGACCAATTCTCGGGTACTTCTACCGCATACCAGCCAACTAACTTTTTACCGGGGGCAATATCACCGTCGATCTGTCCTTCGGAAAATGCGCACGCGGCACTTAACGAATATTCGCATTTTACTCCGTCTGCATACGCATCAAAAAGCATCAGCGAACTTACTGTTTGTTTTTTATCGGAAATATTTTCAATAGTGAATTTTATTCCGACAAAAACATTTCCGCTTTCGGGTACGAAAAAACCTTCGCCTGATGAGGATTTCATTTCGTTTGCGGTAAATTTCAAATCATCAAACACTGCACTTTCGTTAATACCGAATACGATTTCGTCAGATCCCTCCTGCGTCGTTTTGCCGCCCGTTTCTTTCACAGGTTCATGTTCTGCGGTGCAGAAGGTCAGTGAAATACAGACGATTACCCCGTAAAGCAACAACAGAAATTTTTTCATTATTTATTCTCCTTTCTGCAATTTGCACTTATATAGGTGCATAACTATTATACTCTTAAATTATACTATTGTCAATAGATTTGTTCCAAAATAGGTGCAAAAGGAGTATAATAATGAATAATCAGGTAGAGAAAAAGGTTGGTCGGAACATTAGGATTCTCAGAGAAAAGGCGGAGCTTACACAGGAAATGGTTTCTGCCCGTTTGCAGACGGAGGGCTGTGACATCACAAGGAGTGCGCTTGCCAAAATCGAAGTGGGACAGCGGCATTTGTATCCCGACGAAATTATTCTGTTAAAGAAAATACTAAACACAACCTATGATGATATTTTTAAAATATAAAAATGGGGCTGCCGCAAATGGAAAAACATTTGCAGCAGCCTCTTTCATTTAAGGCAGCACCGCACCATTATGACAGTGCAGATACGCCGTCAGGTTTTTCAGGACTCTAAACAAAAATATAAGCAATAGCGACTCCTATAGCGTTCTTTTTTGTGAGGGATACCGGAAAATATGCAGACAGCCATGCTGTCAAGTCGTTAGCCGGTAATTGCGCGGTGTTGCCTAAGAAAATACGCCCGGTTCTGATGGTGCATATGCGCAGTTCTATTTTTCATCAGACGATACCAATTGAGGAGACAAGAGTGACTCCTCTGCCGATGAAATTGGTGAAGTATGATGGAAAATTGCCCCCTACCATCAAGGCGCGAGCCATGAATCCGGCGGTATTGCCTTAAATCATGCTTCGCATTGCGTCGGTAAGCGTGTTCTTGATAAGCTGATGCCCCTTTTCATTGGGATGTATCCCGTCCTCACAAAGATAATCCGAATAATCGCGCTTTACAAGAAATGCGCTTCTGATATCTATCATCGGAATTTTCATAGAGCTTGAAATATCACAGATCGCGGCATTATACATTTCATGCCAGCGATAAATATAAATCTCGTCTCCTCCGAGCCATTTCTTTATATTCTCAGAATTGATTCCCCTGCTTACCCAATTAAAATATTTCTTTGCGTCAATAGGGGGAAGATTCAGAATAACCGGAATTTTGCCAAGCTTTTTAACCTCTGTTATCATCTTTTTATAGGTTTCAATAAACAGAGAAAGCGGCGTTTTAGGACCGTGCTCCGCTTCGGGATCAGCTGCGATCTTTTTCCAGTCATGGTCGCTGTCATTTCCGCCGAATTCAAGAACCACAAAATCAGAGTTTTCTATCTTTTCGGCATTTTTGTCCACAAGCTGTTCTCCTTTCGTAACGGTACAGCCAAACCGTGAAAAATTCTCTATCTCGCAGTTCTCCTCGTTCTCGACCAGCTTTACAAAGGATTTGTCGAGGGGAACATAACGTCCCTTGTCTTTATCGTATATGATTCCCTTACCGATTGAATCTCCGAAAAAACACAGCTTCATAGAAAAATCCTTTCATAATTATACTACTTTATTATATTGCTTTCTTCCGGTTAGCACAGGAGATCATAAAATTTTCATAATCTCGCTATTTAATATTAAATATCATAACATATAATTTCTAAAATGTCAATATAAAATTTGAATATAGTGTTTACAGAATGATAATTATGTGGTAGAATATTATTAAGAAAAATCTTTTCTTTTTTATCCTGCTTTTTTACATAATTGCTTTTGTTCGATAAAAGAAAAAAATCAAAATACAGTATAATTTTTAACTTCCCGGAAGGAAATATTCATGGAACAAATAAAAGCCCTCATAAATAAGCTTATAGATCAAACCGCCATCAGTTACGACCGTTTGCCCGATATCGATCTCTATATGGATCAGGTAATTGAATATCTCTCGCGTCAAAGTGTTTCCTCACGCGAAAACGACAAAATATCTTCGGCAATGATCAATAATTATATAAAAGACGGCTTGCTTCCCCGTGCAAACGATAAGAAATATTCAAGAGAGCATCTCGCCTACCTCATGATGATTTCCCGTCTGAAGCAGACGCTTTCGGTAAAGGATACCGGACTTCTGCTTAAATCGGATATCAACGGCTCCGGTATAGTCGACTATTTCAACCATTTTCAACAGCTTGTTGCTAATACGGCAAAAGCCGTGGAAAATACGCTTCCCGACGACGACTCCGAATTGTCGGCGGTCGCCCTCCGGCTTGCCGTTTCCGGATATGTCAGCCGCGTTGTCTGCGAGCTTATCCTTGCTAAGCTTGACGCTCCGGAAGAACCGCAAAAACAGGAAACCGGCTCTGACTCCCTCGAAAAATCCCCGAATACTCCAAAATCCTGATTTTCAGTTAACCACTCCAAGCCTAAGGCAATACCGCACAATGCTTGTTGTGCAGCTGCGCCGCCGGATTTTTCGTCAGACAATACCAATTGAGGAGGCAGGAGCGACTCCTCCGCCGACGAAATTTGTGAAGGTTGACGGAATAGAGGTAAGCAAATGCGCAATAAAGGCGTTAGCTGTGCACCTGGCGGTATTGTCCTAAAATCTTTAAGCGATACAAGATTGTCCACAAATCAAAAGAAAGGATTGCCTGACTTTCAATCAATGAAAGTTCCCGGTCATAAAAATGAAAAGAACAAATCTTATCTGGGGAAAACTCTTGCTCTGCTTCTGCGAAGTGCTGACGGGAATCATACTGCTGATAAACCCGATCGGCTTTACCTCCGGAATCATTACAGCTCTGGGAATTGTATTAACTGTGATAGGGCTGTTTTCTATTATACGTTATCTCCGAACCGATCCTGCGGAAGCGATCGCCGGTCAAGGGCTTATGAAAGGACTATGCGCAATCCTTGCAGGATTATTCTGCGTTCTGAAATCCGAGTGGTTTCTCTCCGTCTTTCCGATTTTAACAGTCATATACGGTATCGTCATCTTGATAACCGGTATCGCACGTATTCAATGGACTATTGACATGCTGCGCATGAAACAGGGGAAATGGTATTTGGCAGCCCTTGGTGCCATAGTTGCGTTATTATGCGGAATGATTATTATAGCAAACCCGTTCGACACGGCGAAAATTATATGGATATTTACGGGAATCTCTCTGATTGCAGAAGCAGTTATAGATCTTCTTATTGCTGTTTTAATTTACTTTGAAGGCAAAAACTCCGGCAAACCGGAATGAGCAGGAGGTACCCGATTCGCCGCATACGGCGGATCGGCAAAACTTGATTTATTCAAAAAATAGGGTTGATTTTTTTATAAAAATGCTATACAATATATGATAAGAAATCCCATTTCACGAAAGGACTTTAAATATGGCTCTCGTTACTACAAAAGAAATGTTCAAAAAGGCATATGCCGGAGGATACGCCGTTGGCGCCTTCAACATAAACAACATGGAAATCGTTCAGGCAATCACCGAAGCGGCTCAGGCGAAGAATTCTCCCGTTATTCTCCAGGTCTCCGCCGGAGCAAGAAAATATGCTAAGCATGCTTATCTTATGGCTCTCGCTCATGCTGCAATTGAGGATACCGGAGTTGATATTGCCCTTCACCTTGATCACGGCGCAGATTTTGAAATCTGCAAGGCCTGCATTGACGGCGGCTTTACTTCCGTTATGATCGACGGTTCTCACCATTCCTTTGAGGATAATATTGCCGTTACTAAAAAGGTTGTTGAGTATGCTCATGCTCATGGTGTGGTTGTGGAAGGAGAGCTTGGAAGACTGGCAGGCGTCGAGGACGACGTAAAGGTTTCCGCTGCCGATTCCTCCTATACAAGACCGGAAGAGGTTGAAGAATTTGTTTCCAGAACCGGAGTCGATTCTCTCGCTATAGCGATCGGCACCAGCCACGGCGCTTACAAATTCACTCCTGCTCAATGTACGAGAAATGAAAAAGGAATTCTTGTTCCTCCTCCGCTTCGTTTTGATATCCTTGAAGAAGTCGAAAAACGACTTCCCGGCTTCCCGATTGTCCTCCACGGCGCGTCTTCTGTTGCACAGGAAGCCGTCGCTGAAATCAATGCTCTCGGCGGAAAAATGCCCGACGCTATCGGTATACCGGAAGATCAGCTCCGGAAAGCTGCCAAAATGGCTGTCTGCAAAATCAACATTGATTCCGACATCCGTCTCGCTATGACGGCAGGCATCAGACGCGTATTTGCCTCTAATCCTTCTGCTTTTGACCCCAGAGAATATCTCAAAGTCGGACGCGACGAGGTTAAAAAGATGGTCGAGCATAAGATTGTTGATGTTCTCGGTTCAGACAATAAGATGTAAGTGGCTTTGCAATGAAATTTACTGCTGAATACCGCGTCGATACTCACGATACCGATATAAACGGTTTTGCTTCTGCTACCTCAGTGATGCAATACATTCAGGAAGCCGCCAATCTGCAGCACGAAGCCTACGGTCCCAAGCTGGAGCTGCTTCGCGCTTCCGGAAAAGCCTTTATATTAAGCCGCTGTGCCGTCGACATTTTTTTGCCGCTTAAAGCACAAGATATGATTAAAGCAGATACCTGGCTCAGCGAGGCGAAGGGATACGGATATTTCCGTAACAGCATACTTCGCCTCGGGGAAGAAACCGTTGCCCGTATGTCTGCATTTTGGGGAGCCATTGATATCCCTACAAGAAAGCCGATCAAAGCCGAGGAAATCAAACTCGGCTTTGATACCGATAGCGAAATATTGACAACAAACGCCCCTGTAAGGTTCAGAATACCGAAGGAACTTTCTATGACTTTCCTCGGAGAGTACAAGGTTGTATATCGTGACTGTGACGAAAACCTGCATATGAATAATACGCAATATCCGGGCGTTTTCTGTGATTTTCTGCCGGACATGCATAACCGGAGAGTCACCGGCTTTTCGATAAGCTATCAGAATGAAGCAAAACTCGGTTCCTCGTTCACTGTATACGGTACCGAGGATAACGGTATCCATTATTTCCGCACAATACTCGAAGGTGGAAATATCGGTGCAGAAGCCAGAATGACGCTGAACTGAACCGTTGTTTATGAAAAGATAACTTAGAAAGACGCGGAAGGAGCTTTATCCGAACGCGTCTTTACTATTATGATTCCCCTTGAAAGGAAAAGCCTTTATGAAAACCATCTTATTATGCTCGGGAACGCGTCTCTCTGAGCTTGAATACGCCAGAATGCTCGAACTTGAACTGTCGGATAAAGGCTTTTCCGTTCTCCGCACAGAAGAGTCTTCTGAATATTCTGCCGAAATTATTGTTTTCGATGAAATATCGGAAACCGAAGCGGAACGGCTCGGCGGAACGGCAAATGAAGCCGGTATCCCGGTAATCTGCTGCGCCGCCGAGCGAATGGATTCTCTGCCTTCGGGAATGATATATTTTGAACGTCCCTTTGACATAAAACGCTTTTGTGATTTTATTACCATTATTACCGACAAAGGAAGAAATGAGGCACAGCGGCAAAAAGGGTTTGCCGGAGATATTATCATCGACAGGAAAAATAAAACCGTAACTTGCCGGGGGGAAAAAATCAATCTCACGGTAAGAGAATATGAGCTTCTTCTTTATCTCGATTCTCACCGCGGCAAATCGGTTTCCCGTGAGGACGCAATAAGAGACGTATGGGAATTCGGGTATACCGGGGATACTAACGTCGTTGATGTTTATATAAGATACTTGCGCCGGAAGCTTGACGAGAGATTCGATGCGAAATTTATAGTCACTGTGCGCGGTAAAGGATATATGCTCAGATAAATCATGAAGATTTTTCTTTCCGAAAAAGCAGATGCTCCAAAGCCAAAGTTTTCTAAAAATGAACAAAAATGCTCTTTTAGCTATGGATAGTACAGCAAGATAAAAAGCCCTGCTCCGAATCGCGCAGGTCTGCGAGGTGTCGATTGCAAATAACCGCGCGACGGCGGACTATATACTGTAAACGCTGAAGCAAAGAGAACCGCAGCGCATAAATAAAAATAATTTTCATTTTTTACAAATAATAATCCGTTATTCATTTATTTTTTGTTCAATTATCTTGACAATCGGATATATATCTGCTATAATACAATCGTAAGGAATTATTTTGGGGGGAACACCGACATGAAGAGGAAGCTTTTCCTCGGCGGTTTTCGTCGTCTGCGTCTCGGATCTCCATCGCACCGCTATCCCCTGATCTTGAGCAGTACAGGCGCATAAACCGCTGAACAGAAGGGCGGCTTATGCGCCTTTTTACCGTTTTCGTAAGCCTGAAACAGATAAACCTGACTTTTCTTATATTTTTTGAAGGAGGATTTGACTCATGAGAAAAATCAAGCTTTTATCCTTCGCGCTTATTCTTGCTCTACTGTTTTCGGCAGTTACCTTCCCCGCCGTTGCCGAGCCCTTGAGCGATGAGGAACATATTTTTACCTATGAGGAGCTTGCCTGTGTAACAGAGCCCGTCGGTCTGGCCGCCGATTCCGACGGCTTTACTGAAATCAAAAAGGTCGAAAGCGAAATCCGATCTTCCTCCGGAAGCGGCGTTAAGACGGCTGCCGCCGGCACGCAGACAATCTATTATATCATAGAAACTGCCGACGGCTATCTGATGACAAGTCCAATGAGCGGGACTTTCTCGAGGACGCGCTATTCAACGGGAAACAGCAACAGTCACCTTTATCAGAAATGGATTTTCGACAAGGGTACGGACGGACATTATACAGTGTATTCCAACACCGATTCCTCCAGATGCCTGACCGTCAACCCGAGCACCAAGGCGGTAACCTTATCCGTCTACACCGGCTCGCAGTATCAGAAATGGAAGATGTACCAAGCAAGCGGAGGCAATGCGCTTGCCTCCGCAGCTACCGACACGGCTGTAAAAAACTATAAGCTTGTCATCGGCTCAACCAGCTGTTCCGTCAGCAATACGGGCTACACGCCGGTCGGCTTCTTTGACGTAAGCTGGTATATTCCGCCAACCGCCTTGTCCCACGCAAGGCTGTATCTGGCTCCGGGACAGTCAAGATATGTATATCCGACTAAAACTCCCTCCAACGCCAACGGCTGCTCCAACAATTGGCTGATATGGACTACAAGTAATTCAAACGTATTCATTATGGAAGATGAGGGACTTCCACATGGAGTTTCCACAGGAAGCGCAACCCTCGGATTACGCGAACATATGGCTCCTGTGCCGTAAATGTAACCGAAATCGCCAACGGTACTTACTTTCTGAAAAACAAGCAGAATTCGAATTATGCCAAAGTAAAGAGCGGTACGATGACCAACGGACAGAACGTTGTGCAGTATGATTTAGAGCAAGGAAATGCTGAGCGTTGGGTTTTTACGCTCAATACCGCAACCGGATATTATTCGATTAAATCGGCGAATTCCGGCTCCACAAGCTATTACATGACAGTTTCCGATGACGCCACCACCGTGGGAAAACCGATTGTAATCCGAAGCGCAACCGAATCTACGCTCACCGACGGTATGAAATGGCGAGTTGAAAAAACCACAAGCGGAGCCTACAAGCTCTGTCCCAAAACCGGAGAGGCAAACGGCTATGTGCTCAACACCTCGACCGCTTCGGGAAGCAATAACGCCAATCTGACACAAGATACTTATGTTCAGAATACAAGCTATCGCGATGAGTGGATATTTATTTACGATTACTGTAATATGTATATAGGCGCTCAAAACGGCGATCCCCTTATGCTCCCCATTCTCTCTGCGGTGCATAATCAGTTTAGCAGCAACGGATATTTCGGATTCGGCTATACCGATTTAACAAAGCCTCAACTACATCAGCAATGGGGGAGAATTCGAATCTTTTCCTGTATTACTCATGGTGCATATGACCGAATCAGATTAAGCACCTCTCGATATGAAATCAGCGATATAGAGGGAATGGATTCCACCTATATGAACTCATTGCAATTTGTTTATTACGGCGCATGCGAAACCGGAAAAGGAGGCAGCAGTGCTGAAAATCTTGTAAATGTAACCAAAGCCAAGGGGGTAGATATTGTTTTAGGCTTTACCACCGAAGTATTAATTGATGAAACAAATTTCTGGTCTGAAGAGCTAATGAAAAATATCGCTTCCGGGTTATCTGTGGGAAATTCAATTGCTCAGGCTGATGAAGCTATGAGAAACGATCCAACCTTCGGTGCCCGAAGCTCTTACTCAATATCCAACAGATTGCTTCAAGGCTCGGCAAGTACAGTGCTTTGCCCGTAAATCATTACAAGGAGGAATTATTATGAAAAAATCATTTATATTAATTATACTTCTTCTTCCGTCTCTTCTGCTATCTTGCTTGAGAATACAAGAATCAGAAAAAAAGTTTGAAGTCTTAGAAGTCCGTTTGGAACAGTATGAAAATACCCCCATCATACATCACAACGACATCTCCGAAACTATCAAGGTCAGTACTAACACAAGCAACAAATCGTTTACAAAAAAAATGTTTTTCAGCGGCAAAGAATTACAGCTTGAATATAAAGATACCTATACTTATATAACACGAAGCGAAACGCTTGAACGATACGAAATCGTTAATTCAGAAAACAAAGATGCTTGCGTTATGGTGACGAAAGAAGGAAAAATATTTTCCATACTCGGAGAAACCGTCTGTATTCTGGACATTGAGAAAACAGCTTCTGTAGATGAGGTCAAGCAAGCGGTGATTCAGGCGCTTGGAAGCTCGATAGATTTCTCAAAATACGAGTATTGCGACTGTGTTGAATCCTTGCCTGATATTACAAACGGATTTGGTTTGTATACGTATTGTTGGTATAACAAATTGGGAGACGTCATAGTCGGAGATTATGTAAGTCTTTGTGTTAATCATGACGGAGAAATCAGCGGTCTCAATATGAACTATAATGCCGAACATAATTTTAACAACATGAAAAATGAAATATTTCTTAAGGACTATACTGCTTCTATTGCAGAAAAATTGCAGGATATTTACTCTTCAAATTCCTGCAAGCTGTCAGATTACAACATAAAAACCGCTATACTATGCGAATATAACAACAATTATTATATTGATTGTGTTGTTGGCGTCCATTATATCGATGCCGAAGGAAGTGAATGGAGCGAAGCATGTCAATTAATGGTAAAAATCAACTGACACACTACCCCTGTTTCATTATATAGCCAAGAAGTAATACAAAGAACGAAAAGTATTCGAAAGATATAATCTTGTAAGTGTGAGCGCCGCGCAAAAATGCGACGCTCACCGACGGTATGAAATGACGAGTTAAAAAAACGCAAGCGGCGCCTACAAGCTCTGCCCCAAAACCAGCGAGGCAAACGGCTATGTGCTCAATACCTCGGCCGCCTCGGGGACAAACAACATAACAGGCAGTAAGAACTAATTTCTTGCTGCCTGTTTCGTAAATTTATTCTTTCAAAGCGGGAGACTCACAATGAGGTTATATAACCGTGTGAATAACCTGCTTTTTCTCATCGCTCTCAAAAGCAAGTTCCATGATTTTCATAACTCTTCTTATCTCGTCATGCGTGATAAGCTGCGGCTCGGTTCCGTCAATTGCGCGGCAGAAATTGCGATAAAAATCATGCACATCGGAAGGAGGCATCGGTACCTCATAGGTATAGGTAGTGTCGGCATCGCGGGGCGCCATCGTCTTGGTAAGCCCTGACTCCGCTTTAATGGGAAGCGCATCCTTTTCATCAGCCGTGTTACGGACGACGACCTCCATCGGCATATCCCAATTTCTGATGATTGCCGTTCCCTCTGAACCGCGCATATAAAATCTCGGAAGATTGATAAAGTTACTGGTTCCCACTTCAACGGTATAATACACTCCGTTTTCAAATCCCATCACAATATGACAGCCGTCGTCAACTTCCTTTGTTGTGATATAATCCAAGCGTGCGTATACACTGGTTACCGGGCTGTCCGGAATAATCTGAAGCGCCTGATCGATAAGATGTACCCCCCAATCGAGCACCATTCCTCCGCCCTGTGCCTTTTTCTTTCTCCAATCCCCGGGGATGCCCCTTGAGCCATGAATCCTCGATTCAATCGAAACGATTTCTCCAAGCTCTCCTTTATGATAAAGAGCCTTTATCCGAAGCATATCGGTATCCCAGCGCCGGTTCTGATGTACAGTAAAGAGTGAACCTGTACGTTCTGATGCAGCAATCATTTCCTCAAGCTCAGAGCCGTTTAAAGCGACAGGCTTTTCACAAATGACATTTTTGCCCGCTTCAAGTGTTCTGATGACAATATCCTTGTGACAGTCGTTCGGCACTGCAACGGTAACAAGCTCCACCGACCGGTCGGAAAGCAATTCCTCAAGGGAAGAATACGCATGGATTCCGTTTGCTTCAGCCCTTTCACGTTTGGCTGGATCGATATCATAAATTCCGGCGAGACTGACAACATCGCTTTTCAGCGCATGATTGCAATGAAAGCCTCCACCCATTCCGCCGTATCCTATAACGGCAAGTTTTTTCTTTTCCGGCATTGTAATATACTCCTTTCCTTCTGAACCGCAGATTTTCAAAATGTATCTGCCCACAGCACAGCGGCTTTCACCCACTGAGCAAGAGACTGTCGGTTCCATTTTTCATTTCCGCAGTATGTAATTTCATTTCCGAGCGCCATTCCGTGAGGGGAATCAGGATAGATATGAAGCTCAAAAGGGAGTCCTGCCGCGGCATATGCTTCTGCCATCAGCAACGAATTTTGTACCTTTACCACTTCATCGTTCGCAGTATGAACAAGAAATGCCGGTGACGATCTTTCATCCACCTGCTTTTCAAGACTCACCTCTGACAGCGCATCCGCCGAAGGCTCATCGGTACCAAGAAGATTCATAAAAGAACCCGCATGAGAAAAAGAGGGATTCCCGGTAATCACCGGATATATCAGCATAACTCCCGTCGGTCTATTATATCCGAAAGGCATATCAAGAACATCATACACCTCCCTGCGATGCCACAGGGTTCCAAGGGTACCGGTAAGATGTCCGCCGGCGGAAAACCCTATGGCAAACACCTTATCGGGGTTAATATTGTACCTTTCGGCATTGTCTTTTATGTACTTTACCGCTGCGGATGCCTCAATAAGCTGAGACGGAAAGATGCGCTTACCTGCCACTGAATAATGAAGCACAAAGCAATTGAAGCCATAAGGCATAAACGCCTGTGCAATCGGCTCTCCTTCCCTGTCTGAGCATACTCCGCCATAACCGCCGCCGGGAATCACCAAAAGCGCCTTGGGCGTATTGCAGGGAAGTCTGTCGGCAACATAGGTTTCGAGATAGGCATCCTCATTGCCGGGCAGCAGATAAATTTTCTCATAAATCATAACAATCTCCATTCCTCCGCCTTGAGGCGGCACAAATAGCAATGAAATTCTTCTGTGTTTTCAAAGAAAGCAAAATAGGAAGGATGCATTTTTACGGAAAACTTACGCGTGAAGCATGTACACCTCAATATACGCTGAATGATCTTCCGCGCTAACTCTCCCGAACCTCATGCCCACCCCATTGTTCCGGGTTTCGGTTCATCGATGATAAGAGGCTTTAAGAATTCAACTGCCTTTTTCAGTCCTTCATCAAGAGACATCAGGCTGTCCTCGTGTTCAATAGACAAAACCCTGTCATAGCCCGCAAGACGAAGTGCAGAAATCAAATCGCGCCAATAAGCCTCGGAATTTCCGTAACCAACCGTGCGGAATATCCATGAGCGGTTGACCTCGTCTCCGTAATGCTTGGTATCAAGAACACCATGCCTTGCGGTATTGTACTTGTCAATCTTCGTATCCTTTGCATGTACATGATAAATGGCTCCGGAGAGTTCTCTTATCGCGGCAACCGGGTCAATTCCCTGCCATATCAGATGCGAGGGATCAAAATTTGCACCGAGAATATCTCCAACCTCAGAACGGATTCTCAGCATGGTTTCAGGATTATATACGCAAAATCCGGGATGCATCTCAAAAGCAATTCGTGTCACACCGTGTTCCTTTGCAAAGGAAGCGGTCTGATGCCAATAAGGAAGGAGAATATCTTCCCACTGCCACTTGAGAATTTTGCTGAAATCATCCGGCCACGGACAGGTCACCCAATTGGGATATTTTGCCGTTTCACAATCACCGGGACAGCCGGAAAAAGTAATCACGGTATCGATTTCAAGCTTTTCGGCAAGAAGAACCGCATTTTTGAAATCCGCGTCATAAGCTTTCGCTGTTTCTTTATCCGGATGAACCGGATTGCCGTGCGCAGCAAGAGCACAGATTTCGATATCGTAAGCGTTAAATGTCTCTCGGAACTTATAAAAAGCGGTTTTATCCTTAAGAAGGACTGCCGGATCGCACTGCGCTTTTCCCGGATATCCTCCCGCTCCGATTTCGACCGTATCAATCCCTAACCCTTTCATCACTGCAAGAGTTTCTTCAAGCGTTTTATCGTGATAAAGATTGGCAAGAACACTTAATTTCATAATATCTTCCTTTCCTGTAAAAATCAGTTTTCAAATTTAAACATTTCTCCGGTTTTGGCAGAGGTATAAATTCCCTCGAGAATTCTGGTTACGCAATACGCTTCTTCCGGATCAACCGAAGGCTTTGTTCCGTATTTAACCGCATTATAGAAAAGCCGGGCTTCTCTGTCCTCCGGATTATCTCCCGCCGCTCCGCTGAAGAAATCAACGCTACCGGCTTTCATGCTGACATCTGTTCTGTATTGTCTCCCGTTTCTGACGCCGTTGATCGTAACACCGCCGTCAAGCATATCGCCTCCCGCCTTAGTACCGCAAACGCTTGTAACCGCTTCTCTCACATCAAGAGTATTAAGCGCCCAGGAGGAACGAAGCATAATTGTGGCACCGTTCTCCATAACGATAAATCCAAACGCCGAATCCTCTACGGTAAATTTTGCAGGATCCCAATCGCCCCATGCATTAGCGGAATTCGTATCCTTATTAAGCTTATGATAAACGGTTCCGACACAATACTTTGGTTTATAATTGTTCATTATCCAAAGCGTAAGGTCAAGAGCGTGCGTCCCGATATCAATAAGCGGTCCTCCGCCCTGCTCGTATTCGTCAAGAAAGACTCCCCAGGTAGGAACTGCACGGCGGCGGATCGCAATCGCATTGGCATAGTAAATGTCCCCGAAAGTTCCCTCGTCCGCTTCTCTTTTCATATAAAGGGAATCATTTCTCTGACGTCCCTGATAACCGATTGTAAGAACCTTTCCGGTACGCTTAGCAGCGTCAAGCATTTTCTTTGCCTCCGTGGAATTGATCGCCATCGGCTTCTCACAGATAACATGCTTCCCTGCCTCAAGCGCGTCTACTGTAATGAAGCTGTGCGAGCGATTGGGAGTGCAAACATGAACCGTCTCGATTTCGGGATCGGCAAGAAGCGCTTTATAATCGGTATACACCTTAGCGCCTTCCGCACCGTATTCTCTTGCCGCCTTTTCGGCACGTTCCGGCTTTATATCGCAAAATGCGACGACCGAAACGTCAGGAAGCTTTTTCAAAGCCGGCAAATGCTTACCGTTTGCAATTCCGCCGCATCCGATCACCGCCGCCTTTACAACATGATTGTTCTCCATATTCATATCCCCTTTCAAATCAATTTACCAACCATAATAGTCTCTTAGGTATCACAATATTATATCTCAATAAATATTATAATCTCATTTATTTTATCTGTCAACGCACGATTTTGCTTTTCCTCTGAAATATATTGCGGTTTTCTTCATAATTGCTGCCGGAGCAAAACTCAAAAGCGGTTTCAACAGCCTTGCCGAACAAGCTCCAAAATATCAATCGTTATTCTGCCAATATAAACCAACAGGCCGTCGCTCCAAACGACAGCCCAAGCCATAAACAATCTATCGGTTTTTTCTCATTTTTTGAATCGCCCCCGAAAAAAAGCTCTGCACTTCTTTCCATATACAAGAGGATAGGCTACTACGCAAATAGCAAGCGCCGGAGGAATGTCAACGATTGAGTGCTGCTTAAGAAACACCGTAGACGCTATAATCAGCAGCGTAACAACACTAAAAGCGATACGCCATCCCTTTGACGAAAAGAGCTTACTGTTCCATGCGGCACAGGATACCGCTACGGCTCCTATCACATGAATGGAGGGACAAACATTGGTATTTGTGTCAAACTGATAAAAGTTTCTCATGATTTCGGTAAATATATTATCCCGCTCAAACGTCACCGGACGGAGCTCCTGCGCGGTCGGCCATACGATATAGATCAAAATAGCTGCCGTATAGGTTAAAATAATGTAATAAGTATAGTTTTTAAAGGTCTGAATATCATAGAAAATACTGTACACATACATTCCCACAAGATAAACAAACCAGAAAAAATAAGGGATAACAAAAAATTCACAGAACGGAATAAGATCGTCAATCGGTGAATAGACAATATTATATCCGGTAGTTCTAAAGCACTCAAGAGCGGCAAAAACCACTCCGAAAATCGGCCAGAAGATAAGCAGCAAAAGATGAGAAAATTCCGGAGTTGCCAAATTGCTGAATCTTAATTTCCGATAATCAACCTCGACATTCAGTTTTGATATATTCATAGATTTCCTTTGCTGCCCGATGAGTGAAATTATCAGCGAGCTTTTTTCTCATTTCATTAAGACGTTCTTTGTCATTAAGAAGTTCACACACAATCGAATTAATCTCTTCGGCGGTTTCTCCGAAAGCAGCGCAGCCGTTTCTGCAAAAGAAATCTCTGTTATGTACTTCAAGACCGGGAATAGCGTCGACAAAAACAATAGGCAGATGCTTTGTCGCCGCTTCGGTTGAACTCAAGCCGCCTGCCTTTGTAATAATCAGGCTCGCGGCGTCCATATAGCTGCACACCTCTTTTGTATAACCTACAACAAACAGATTTCCGTTGTTTTCCACCTTTGACATTTGAGCAAAGAGCTTTTCGTTTTTTCCGCAAATCACGACTACGGCTGCGTCTTCCGGCATAGAACCGATAAGCAGCTCGACGGTTTCCTTCATCGGACCGACGCCCATGCTCCCGCACATGAAAAGCACAATACGCTTATCCACCGGGAGACCAAGGCGACTTTTCGCCTGCTCCTGCGCACAGGAAGAATAAAATTCCTCTCTCACCGGTATCCCGGTAGGGATCAGCTTTTCCGGCTTTACACCGAGTCCCGAGAACTCGGAGGACAGCTTTTCCGAAGGAATAAAGCATGCATTAAAATCCGATATGTTCACACCCGAACTGCAGGTATAATCGGTAGCCACAAAATAGGTAGGCAGACGGTTTCCGTATTTTTTCCTGATTTCAGTCATCATCAGCAAAGCAAACACATGAACACATATCACCGCGTCATAATTTCCCTCTGATATATCCGCATACATTTTTTCAGAAGGATATTTCACAAGACCAAGGAAAGCATTTTTGGAAGGTTCTTTTCCCTTCAACTCACGCATCATATTTTTCTCGTTTGTTTTTTTCGATACGATTTCAAAAAAGCGGTATCCGGCACCGAAAAGCTCAGGAGCATTTTTATATAAAAATATATGTCCCGAACAGATAAAACGGTTCGTCCCTGCCGGCCAATATGACAATGCGTCCTTGATTTCGCAAAAGCTCCCATTTCCTTCCGCCCACTGCATAATAGCCTTTGCCGTGGAATTATGTCCCTCTCCGGTATTACAGGACAGTATCAGTATTCGCATTGCTGTCTTCTTTCCTCCCGTTCGTCAAGGCGTCTCGCCGCCGTTATATACTGTGGTCTGTTATATCTCTGAATAAATATGAAAGGAAGGTTTAAAAGCAGACATATAAGAAACAAAACAATCCCGTCCGGTCCCGGACAAATGAAAATCACCGCAAGAGAAAGAACAATAAGGATACTATGTACAATCTCTGCGACGCAAGTTTCCTTTATGAGCGCCTTTATTTCCTTTCCGGTGATACCGGGCTTAACCTTTTTGGGAAGCATAAATTTCAGAATCTTACTCATATCCGGCACCTTATTCTTCCACCTCCGGATTTTTATACGGTCATATACTTTCCCATTTTTCTCCCATTTATAAGTTTTAAATGGAAATTTATTCTCCTCAAGGCGGTCACGCTTTATAAAAAGGGCAAAAACATTGGAAAGTGCTCCAATGACCGCCACATAGACAACGCCTATCCAAAAACGTGTATTCATAATATTGGTTCCCCCTTGTTATTCGATATCTTTTATATGCGGAGAATGCTTTAAATAACATATTGCATAAGCGGCAAAGGAGATTATCATAAAAATAAAGCATATTCCGATTATTATATTCAATACAGCCGCCGGCATATTATGGAAAACCATAATAGCGATCATGCTGACAAACAGCACCGTCGTACATATCTTTCCGGCAAAAAGCGCGCCGTCGAGCATCTTCTTTTTTCTCAGATGAAGACAACCCATTATCAGCATAAAAGCTTCTTTTATCACGAACAGGATAAGAAGAGGAATCATTTCAGGGTGCCGCAGACTGAGACAGATCATGACCACTCCCTGCGTCATCTTATCCGCGAAAGGATCCAGCATAATACCGAGTCTTGATATCATATTGCATTTCCTTGCGATAATACCATCCACCATATCGGTAACTGCCGAAAAAACCATGACTGCGGCCGACACAATATAATCCTTGGCCGACTCAGCCTTTAAATATAAGACTGCAAAGACAGGAATCAGAAGAAGCCTCAAAATGCTGAGCAGATTAGGAATCGTTATAATCTCTTTTTTGGAATAATTCATATAGTTCTCCACTATTATTCCCTCTGAGAATGCCGTAAACCATCATGCGCTCTTTTCGGAATCATTCTCACAGACAATATCACTGTTCTTTTTATCGGCAGCGTCAGCGGTTTTTTCGCCGTCCTCCGCGGCTTCTGCTTTTTCATTTTCTTTTGACATTCTCTCAGAGGACTTACCGGAAGGAGCGTCTGACGCCGGAAGAAGCTCTTTCACTATCATATCATCAGCCTTTTCTCCGTATTTTTTCTTTATACGGTAATTTACATCATTTTTGAGCAACGTATAAAGAACCGAAGTAAGCGGGATGAAAAACAGCATACCCACAACACCGAAAAGCGCGCCGCCGACAATAAGCGCGGTAAAGGTCCATATTGCGGGAAGATTTACGGAGGTTCCGACAACTCTCGGATAAATAAGATTATTCTCAAGCTGCTGAATAACCAAAAACATTACGATAAACAGAAGCGCCTTCATCGGATCCTGCATGAAAATCAGAATAACTCCTACCGCGCAGCCAAGGAAAGCACCCACATACGGGATAATGGCGGTTAAAGCGATGATAACACTGATAACCGTTGCAAAGGGAAACCCGAAGATGCTCATCGCTATAAAAAAGATTATTCCCAAAATAACGGCTTCAAGACACTGACCGGAGAAAAAATTTAGAAAAGTCGTAACGGTAAGCATCCCGACGCTTTTAATTTTTTCCGCCGTTTTAGGTTTAAAATATGCAAGAAGCATCTTCCCCGTTTGTCTCTTCAGATTTTCATAGTTTGAAAGAACATATACCGAGAAAATGCTTGCCGTAAAAACAGTAGTTACCAACGTCGCAATGCCGTTTACCGCACCGAAAGCGGTATCGAATATTTTATCCGCATTTGCCGTTAAAGCCTGCCAAATGCTCTGAAGATTGATTTTTTCGATAAGCGTCTCGATTTCAGACGTATCGAATCCGAGATTTTCGAGATATTCAAGCGCTGCGGGATAATAGAAATCGATAGAATCAAATATGCTTTTAAAAGACACCACAATCTGAGGAACAACACTGTTTGCAATAAAATACAACAAAAGAAGCGCAAATACAAAGGTAAGCACCAGACTTATCATTTTGATTGCACGATCGGGAAGATGATGCTTCAGCTTTGATTTCCGCTTCAGCATCATAAAGAAGCCGTTTATCCCCTTCATCGGCTTATAAAGAATCAGCGCAAAAAGAACTCCTATAATCAGCGGTGAAAACAGGTTAAAAAATGCGATGATCCTCACGCCGAGTGAATGGAGATTCGTGATCAGCACATAAATAAAAATCACTGCTGCGGCAAAAAGCAAACCTCTGAGGAACCGCTTTTTCTCATTATTAGTCATCAGCAAACACTTCCTCCATCGATCTTTTTTCCGTATATTTTTATTGACAAAAGGAGCTTTTCAGTAAGATTTTTATAGGTTTCAAATTCCTCTTTGCTGAGACAGGCGAAAAAGCGCGAAAAGAAATCGTCCTGAGTTTTTTTAATCTCCGTCATCGGAAGAGCAGCTTTTCCGGTAAGCTCAAGATGAATAAAACGTCTATCCTCCGGATCCGTCCTGCGTTTTAAATAGCCCTTTTTTATTAAACGCTCCACAGAGGTCGAAACGTTCGCCTTTTTTATCTGTCTGTGTCGGGATATTTCCTTTGCGGTATCAAATCCGGTATTACCCCCAAGAAAATCGAGAATATCAAATTCCGTCTGCGTAAGCTCATACTTCTTACAAACTGCACGGCAGGCTTTTACATAAAGCTTTTTTATCTGAGCAGCAAGCGGTAATATTTCGGCAAGCTCAAACATAGTTTCGCAACTCATCCTCCGAAAAATTAATCAGGACACATCCGCTTCATCATTCAGCGGAAACGGCATATTTCATAATATTTATACGATCGAAGCTGCCCCGGCATCTGTGTAAATATACTTTAGTTATAATTATAATCTTTTCTATAGAAAGAGACAAGTATCAGAGGCTAAAATTTACATTTTAGACACAGGATAATATTATCTAAATAAGACTTGACAGAATTATGAAACTGAAGTAATATTGTATAAAGCGCACAATCAAATAAAATATCTATCGTATCCGTTTTTTTATGAAAATGAATGGCATACTGTCATAATCAAAAGGGTACTTTAAAACCTCACTGCCCAAGTCCGGCTTGATCTGTTTTCGGTCATTCGTCACAAAAATCCTTGACAGATATATACGCTGTCTGCGTGATTTCTGTTTAGACTGATGAAAAAAGCTCTTTACCGTCTATAAACATTGAATTTTTAGAGATACCCAAAAGAAAAAATCTACAGCCGTTTGTAAAAGTCAGCAAATTTAAGGAATCGCTGAATAAAACGGCTATATAGATTTCTGAGATGATTTTTTGAACGGAAAAGCAAAAAAACGCAGAAATATGGGAAAAGCAGCACCGCCGAGTTCACGGCTTGCGCTTTGACGTCATTAGCTTCCTATTTCAAGTTTTTTTAACGATGCCGGGCAATCATCCGTTGAGATTGATTCAGTGATTTCTTAACAATTTTGACGGTACAGATGCGCTGCCAGATTTTTCGTCAGATAATACCAATTGAGGAGGCAAGAGTGCCCCCTCTGCCGACGTAATTTGTGAAGGTTGACGGAATAGAGGCAAGTATATGCGCAATAAAGGCGTTAGCCGTAAATCAAGCGGTACCGCCTTAATTCCATTTTGTTTTTTCAGCGGACCTCCGATGAAAACATATCTTTAGGACGAGCAAAACGGGTCCGCTATCAAGGGAGCAATACAAAATCTCTGATTTCGGACTGCGGCGATAAGCGTGCGTAAAATCTGCCGCAAATGAATCAATTGTAAAACGGCGTTTTATAATTGCCTAACAAATAGTATAGAAGGAGAATACGGATTTCCCCGTTTGACGCAGTAATAAAGCCGTCACACGGAAAAATTCGCAGAAAAAAATGAATCATTTTCTTCATTACATGGAACAGCTTCGTATGCCGGCAATAATATCAGACCAAAGCGGAAGCATTACCGCCAAAAACAATTCTTCCCGTAAAAGTAATTTTCTCCGAAAAAAGCGCAATCTTTTTTCCATGCTTTCTTCCAAAGAACAGCAAAAATATCTTTCCCTATGGCCAAACGGAGGAGCAGAGATCTTTACCCTTTGTTACGGTATTTTGAGGGAACAAGGCTTCGCCGTTGTCTCTGACGGACTGTGCCGATGGTATTTCCCCGCATCGCTTCAAAGAAATCTTATCCTCAGAACCGAAGAACTCTCCTCTCGCGGCGTCACCTCTGTTTTCTGCCAATCGGAAACCGCGATTCTTAATTCGAGAACCACAAAAATTTCTGAGATTTTCTCAGAGGCCGCGATCCGCATGATAGCGAATTGCTATCCCGAACATCATATTTCGCTGAAAAATTTTATCTGTTTTACAAGAATTTCCTCTCATCTCCTCTTTAAATCCGACTGTATCCGTCTGCCAAATGACAACAGCGCCTTTGTTCTGGATTATCCCGAAACCGCTTATCGCGCGGCGGGAGAAATCCTTTCCCTTCTTATGGGCGAGACAAACACCCCCGCCGAGCTGATTCTGAAGGACGGGCAAATCTTTTTCATTGCCGGAGATAAATGCTTTAACGCCGGAACCTTTCATATTATGCAAACCGTTTGCGCAATGGCTCCGTATAACTACGAAAAAGCCGACGCGGCGGCTGCCCTTGCAGCCTCCTGCTCTGCCGAACTTCTTCTTTTCAATAAATAATTTGCGTTTTAAGCAAATCATCTATAAAATATTCACACCTCTATCACAAAACAATCACAAATATATGATAAATTAAAATGGTGTAAATATAATTCGCAAAAAAATTCAATTATTAGGAGGAAATCACGTTGATAGAGGTAAGAAACCTTACCAAAAAATACGGCGATCATACCGTCGTAAATCATCTGAACTTCACGATTGAACCGGGGAAAATATACGGTTTCCTCGGTCCTAACGGAGCCGGAAAATCTACAACCATGAACATGATAACCGGATGCCTTGCTCCTACAGACGGTCAGGTGCTTATTGACGGTCACGATATTTATGAGGATGCATTGTCTGCCAAAAGATGTATCGGCTATCTGCCGGAAATCCCGCCTGTATATCCCGATATGACGCCGATGGAATATCTTCGATTTGTTGCAGAGGCAAAGGGAATCAAACCGTCCGGTATTTTCGAGGAAGTTTACCGCGTCATGGAAGAAACCGACATTACCGATATGAAGGACAGGCTGATCAAAAATCTTTCAAAAGGCTACAGACAGAGAGTCGGTATCGCACAGGCTATGCTCGGGGAACCGAAGCTGATCATCCTCGATGAGCCAACGGTTGGACTTGATCCCCGCCAAATATCGGGAATACGCGAGCTTATTGCCAAGCTCGGTCAAAGTCGTACGATTATCCTTTCCAGTCACATTCTGGCAGAGGTGAGCGCGGTCTGCGATCATGTTATGATTATTAACCGTGGAAATCTTGTCGCCTCCGATACCCTTGAAAATATCCGGCGTAATAACATGCCGGAAAACCGGGTTGCCGTGACGGTTCGCGCCAATTCCGACTCGATTCATTCTATCCTCTCCTCAATCCCCGGAATCATCGGCTATGATATAGCGCAAAATACAGAGGACAGTAATCTTTACGATATCGACATCGAGGTGGAAGCGGATTGCGATATCAGAGAAAAGCTCTTTTTCGCCTTTGCGGAAAAACATTTTGCCGTAAGAAAGCTGGCAAAATCGGAGCTTTCACTGGAAGAAATTTTCTTCCGTCTCACCGATGCGTCAAATGTATATGATGACGACGAAACAGAAGAGAATGAAACAGAAGAGAATTTTGAGGAAAGCGACGAAGAAAGCACAGAAGAAGAGGACGAAAAAGACGGCGAGGAGGATTATGTCCCGCTTTTCGGCAGAAAAAAAAGCGATGAGGAGGACGACGACGAATGAGTGCGGTTTATAAAAAAGAATTAAAATCCTATTTTTCAAACATGACAGGCTACATTGCAATCGCGCTGATCCTTGTCATGGCGGGAATTTTCGTAAAACTGATCAATTTCCAGTACGGTTATCCCAATATGGAAACAGTCCTTCCGACCGTAGCGCTGATTCTGATGCTTGCGGTACCAATCGTAACCATGAAATCCTTCGCTGAGGAACGGCATCAGAAAACCGACCTTCTGCTCTATACTCTCCCCCTGAAAACCTCTCAGATCGTCCTCGGAAAATATCTCGCTATGATGACCGTTTTTGCGATTCCGACCGTGATTATGATGTTTTATCCGATCGTTATGTCGATGTACGGTACCGTGAGCTTCCTTGCCACCTACACTTCGATACTTGCTTTTTATTTGCTCTGTGCCGCCATGGTAGCGATCTGTATGTTCATGTCCTCTTTAACCGAATCTCAGATTATCGCAGCGGTACTCGGAGTTACAGCACTGGTCGTATGTTACGCTTCCACGCTTCTTGCAGGAGCCCTTCCCGATACGGCTATCGCCTCTTATATTGCTTTTACGGTACTCATCTGCCTGATTGCGCTTGCGGTATATTATTTTGTAAGGAATTACTGGATTGCTTTTACAACGGCAGTCGTGCTGGAAGCGGGAATTCTTATCGTCTATCTCTCCGATAACTCGATCTTTGCCGGTCTGTTCCAAAAATTCGTAACGGCAATTTCCATATTTGACGCGCTGAATAGCTTTGTAACAAATCAGCTTGTTGACATGACCGTAATTATATATTATCTGTCAATCGCATTCCTGTTCTGCTTCTTGACCGTCCAAAGCGTCGAGAAACGGCGCTGGAGCTAAGGGAGGGAGAGTGACTGCAATGAAAAAAGAAAACGCTATCAACAAAAAGGTCATAAAGCTCGGCGGTTACAGTATAGTAATCACGGCGGTCGTTATAGCGATCGTAATCATCATAAATCTCGCGCTGAATCTTTTGCCTTCAAAATATACGAAATACAGCACATCCTCTGCCGGACTGTATGAGATCTCTGATATCAGCCGTGACATTATGTCAAAGGTAAAGGACAAAATAACTGTCTATATCGTCGCAGAATCCGATTATGTAAACTCTTTGGCAAAAGAATATATCGCGAAGTACACCGACTTGAATTCCAACGTAAGCTATTCAACCGTTGATCCGGCAGTAAAACCCGGTTTTGTCTCACAGTATACCGATGAAACGCTGAGTTCACAGCAGACAAACCTCATACTTGTCAATCAAACAAACGGACGTTCCCGCGTGATAACCTATGACGAGATATTCCCTGTACAGTATTCGGAAGAAGAGCTTTATAATTACTATTACTACGGCGTAACTCCAACCGGCACCACCTATTTCAATATTGAACAGTCGCTTACCTCCGCTATCGATTATCTGACAACAGAAAATCTCCCCGTTGTATACTATGTGACAGGTCACGGAGAAACAGAGCTTGACTCCACGATAACCGATCTTATTGACGATGAAAATATTGAATATAAGGAGCTTCCTCTTCTTACCGAGGGAACTGTTCCCGAAGACGCGTCGGCAGTGTTTATAAACGCCGCCTCTAAGGATTTCACAAATGACGAAATAACTGCGCTTCAGGAGTATACCGCTAATGGAGGAAAAGTCATTATGACCTCCTATTATAATACTAACCTTGAAAACAGAAATCTTGAAAATCTCTATGGCTTTGCCAAATCCATGGGACTTGAATATAACGATGTGTTTGTCTTGGAAGGAAGCGCGGCAAATTATTACAGCTACTATGGGCCCTCTTATATTCTGCCCAATATCGTCAGCAACGATTTTACCTCGTCTTTATCGTCCAATACAAATATGATTATGTATAGCTGCCATGCCATTACCCTTTCCGAGGACAAACCGGAAGGCGCCACGCTTTCCGAGCTTCTCACCACCACAGTAAAGGGCTATGCAAAAACAGAGATTAATAAAGATACCACCTCCTCCAAAGAGGAAGGAGACATTGAAGGCAAATATGTAATCGGCGCTATGTCTGCCATAACCAACAGCGATAACGGAACAGAAGGAAAGCTTGTTTGGTTCTCCTCCAGCGCCGTTACTGATAGCGGGACCGCCGGTAGCTTTTCTAATCTCTCCTACTTCATGTCTGTTCTCACCAATCTCTGTGAGAAGGAAGCCTCTGTCACGATCAATGCAAAATCTCTCCAGATAGAATCGCTTACCGTATCGGAGGCCTCTGCAAATCTTTGGGGAATCATTCTGATCGGCATAATCCCGGTAATTACACTCGGCATCGGCTTTATCGTTTGGAACCGAAGGGTAAAGCGCTGATCCCCAAGAAAGGTGAAACCGATGAAAAAAACGAAAAACCTGATCATTCTGCTGGTCGTTCTGGCCGTTGCCATCGTAATATATATAGCCGCCACAATAATAGCGAACCGTGAGGAAAAGAACAACGAGACGCCTGAGGAAACCAAAATCACAATCATTGATAAAACCGCCTCCGACGTTGCTTCAGTATCACTCGAATCCTCAAGCAGCAATTATACCATAGAACTGTCGTCAAGCACTTATTACCTTAAAGACGATCATACCTTTCCCCTTGATCAGACAAAAGCCCAAGCCATCCTTGAAACCGTTTCTTCTGTCGAATGCAACCGTCTTGTCTCGGAAACCGGAGGAGATTCAGCCGACTACGGTCTTGACAAACCGCTTTATACGATAACCGCCGCTTATACCGACGGAGCAGCCTTGACGTTTAAAATCGGGGACTATAATCGACACACCGATTCCTATTATCTGAGTATCGAAGGCGAAGGAAAGGTATACCTGATAGATAAAAGCTTTACCTCCGGTTTTGAATATTCCATGAAAGATCTTCTTACGGATGAGAAGATAACCGAACCGGACGATGGATTTGGATGTGTAACCGCCATAGAAATAGCCTTCTCCGACGGAACAGCTTATAAATACACACTTATTCCGGCAACCATTGCCGAAAGCGGCAGCGAGGAAGAGGACACGGAGGAAAGCTGGCGTCTGACGCTTGCCGACGGAAAAATCATCCCGGGAGACTTTACAGAAAAAGCCAATAATATATACGACGAGTTATTTGATTTTGTCCCCTCCGATTGGGTGGATTATAACGTAGCCGAAGAAGAACAGCTTGCGAAATACGGTCTTTCCGAACCTTATGCCACGATAACCGTCTTCTATGAGGACATTGTTACCATATCCGGAGAGGACGGAAGCTCCTCTACCGTAACAAAACCGGTAGAAAAAAATTTCAGCGTTAAGCTCGGAAACATTCTTCCGGACAGCGGCGAAGCTGACGATGCCGAGACTTCCGATTCCCCGGACACCACAGAAGATTCAGGCTACAATACTGAAAAAAACACTTCAACAGCCGACGGTTCTTCCTCCTCCGCAAATAACAATCCGGAGGAGGAAACGGAAATCGAAAGATATTTCCTTATCGGAGGAGGAAAGATTGTCTACATCGCTTCCGAAAACGATTTCGAGGAAACACTTACCTTCGTTGCCTCTGAAACAGAAGAAGAATAAACCTCAAGAATGATTCAAGAATAAAAAATCACAGGTTTTCCGCCATGCGGAATCCCCTGTGATTTTTTTGAATTAGGCTGTTTATTTCTTTAGGTTGATACCGACAGAGAATAAATGACAATATAGATTACTCTCGGGAAAAGCAAGAAAACGTTTTTTCCGCATTTCTTTCTATAAAAGAAATGAAACCGGATGAATATTCGATTCGCAGAATCTTCGCAAAGAAAGTTACAAGGTAAAAAACTGTTGCATTTCCTGAGCGAAAATGCTGCGCATAAGTTCTCCGACAGTAGCTGTTTTGCGATCGCTGCTTTTGAACCTCCACTCCTTATCTTGATAAAATCGTTTCTTCGGTTTACCCCTTGGCGTGGTTTGGTAATTCCGCGAAGCGGCACTACTGTCAGGGCATTTTTTGCACAAGCAAACAATGCCGGAAAAGGTTCTCCCCATTTTTTCAAGTATCTGCTAAATTAAAGGAATCCACTCTATGCAAGCAAGCTCATAGACAGAATCATGTAATTTATTTTTAAGGCAATACCGCCGGGTGCACGGCTAACGCCTTTGCTGCGCATATGCTTGCATCTTTTCCGTCATGCCTCACCAATTTCGTCGACAGAGGAGCCACTCTTGTCTCCTCAGTTTGTATCGTCCGATGAAAAATTTGGCGGCGCATCTGCGCAACAATCATTGTGCGGTATTACCTTGAATAAAAAATTATTGGTTTACTCGGTAGTGCTCCGTCTCAACCGTATCTCCCTCATGAAGGTAAATCACGCGGTATTCTGCTGAAACTGTCTCCCTATCGTCTTCAATCAGTCGGCAAACCGAGTTCTTACAATCACCGAAAGGCTTAAGGGTAATGTCCAGCTTTTCCGTTTCGCCTATGTACTGCACCGGTTTAGCAAGCGGAATAATCGAGCCTGCCCTGACATATACGGGAATCCCTTCGGTATCGATATAGTGATTCCCTCCTGAATACGCTCTTCCGTCAAAGAATCCGTACCATTCTCCTTCCGGAAGCCATATCTCACGTCCTGTTTTCCCCGGTGCAATCGGGGCAACTATCATATCTCCGAAAAGAAATTCATCTTTAACCGCAGAAGCCTCCGGATAATCGCAGACCAAAGCTCTCACCGGAGGTTTTCCCTCGGTCTTATAATCGTAAAAGGCAGTGTACAAATAAGGAATCAGCCTCATACGGTTTTCAAGTATCTCTCTCACCTCGTCGGAAGCACCGAGATCAAGCCACGGCATCTTATCAAGATACCACGCGTTCACAAGAGACTGTGCCGAGAAAGCGACAAGCTGAAGTCTGCGTATCAGTTCGCTCTTATTTTGTGCATGACGAAGCTCCGGCGCCCAAAGCAAGCCGGAAAATCCTGCATTAACCGTTCCCGTGAGAAAATCTTCGAAATCGTACAAATCACTGTAAAGAACGAAGGGATAGGAAGCGGAAAGCGCTCCGAGATTTCTGATCTCGGAAAGGGTTCGCTTGCTGCCGAGTGCCTTCAGCATGACGCGGCAATAAAGCACTCCGAAAAGATGGTGATACTGTTCTCCGTCCATACCCGACGGAAAGCAGGAGCAATCGGGGAAGGACCAGCCTCCGGTAAAATCGCTTCCGTCGCATTCGTCAAGCTTAAATCCGGAGATTCCTTCGTCACAGAGTTTTTTATGATATCCGGAGAAGCACTCCGAAGCCTCATCAAGCGAAAAATCCGGCACAAGACCTCCCCACACAAGATAATCGCCGGAATAAGGAATCAGATCATCGTGAAAAGGCGCCGACGGATTTGTAAAAGCATGCTCCCAAAGATTTATCTTGAAACCGTCTGATATAAGCTTTTTGAGAGTTTTTTCATGATTCGGAAAGCGTTCGCTCCAACTATAGGAGCAGGAATAGCTTTTCGACTGCCACCCCGGCTCAAGACCGAGAATATCGCAGGGCAAGGACATTTTTCTGAAGCTGTCGGCAATATCCAAAACCTGCTGTTCATGAAACTGGCCGCAGCATCGGTAAAAGTTTCCCAACCCCCACATCGGAGGCATACAGCCTCCGCCTGAAAGCAGATTATAAGACGAAACAATGTCGACAATTTTCTCACCGGTGATAAAATAAACATCGATTCCCCGGGCGACAGGCACCTCCACTGTCATCACAGAAGAGCTTTGCGTCCTCACCGAGTAAAGCTCCTCGGTACTATTCATCACTTTTGTTTCAACAGTATCCTCGTCTGCGTTCTTCATTCCGGAGTTCATCTCGCTTCCGCACTGAAAAACGGCGTTTCTGGCAGTATCAATATACATACCCCAATGCTCGTTTGTAACAAAAAAAGGAACCGGCGCATGGGAATCACCGCTTGCCGAACGAGGATCGGCGTTAACTCTCAGTGAAAGCTTGTTTCCCCGATGATTGAAGGCTTTTAGCTGAAGTCCAAATCCGAATATCTGCGTATCCCGACCGAGCGGAAATATCAAACGGCAGCCTCTTTCCGACACGGAAAAACGCACCTGCGATGCATTTTCAGGCTTTACCTCCATTATTTCACAGAGGGGCCGAGGTGCAAAACGGCTGGGAACAAATTTTTCCGGCGTTCCGTACGTAATCTTATAAATTTTTCTTTCTATCATCTTTATTTCACCTTTAACAAAGGCTGAAAGCCTTTTTATCAATCCTTCCGAAATATTATAATATTATGATCTATCCGTTTTGCTGCTTACTCTGACGGTATTCACTCGGCGTCATTCCGAAATAGTTTTTAAAACTTCTTGTAAAAACATGTATCGACGAATACTTAAGCATATCGCTTATTTGAGTAACAGAATATCCGTTTTCAAGGAGTTCCTTTGAATAAACCATTCGGCATTTAAGATAATAGTCGTTCAACGTTTCACCTGTTACTTTCTTGAAGCACTTTGTTATATATCTGTAATTGTAATTGAAAATCAACGAAAGCTCTGTAAGCTTTTTTATTTCACAAATATGCGATCGCAGATATCCCCGTATCTGATAAGCAAGCATTCGCTCATTTTTTATACAAGGAGCATAAATTTTCTCGTTTTCTTTTTTCTTCGTGCGTATAAGTCCTATCGCAAATTCCGAGAGCTTTATTCCTATCAGCTCACAGGACATAAAATCTTCCGAGGTAATTTCGGAAAACAACTCATAAAAACAGTTACTCTCCACGCTCAAATGTATCAGCCTCTCAGAGCTTCGTCCAAACATCTGTACAAATTCCTTAAAAATGCCTTTCCATATATCTCCGCTTCCATTATCCATAAAACCGCAAAAAGCATACCGGAGAGGATCGGAAGAATCCGACGCAATCATATGAATATCTCCCGGAAAAGAAATCACACAGTCTCCTTTTGCAACGTTCATTCCAATACCGTTTGTCGTTACAGTTCCTTTTCCCGATATGACATAGGTTATCTCATAACATACCTGATCATGAGGGGCAACAACGGTCGTCGGCCGACAGATCATCTCCCCAAGCTGCCATAAATCTATGCCGCCGCACTTTTTCGGATTATCGAAAAACTTGTTTTCAAAATGGTACAGATTCAGTTGATCTATCATAAGCATATTCCTCCCTAAATACCACGAGTATATGGATTCCTATCGAAGCTTATTATACTATAAAATAAAATGATATGCAAGACATATCCGAAGGAAGCGACAAAATTGCTAAATAATTGGTTCAATTATAACAAAGACGTAAGCTATTTTTTTTGTTAGAATAAAAATGTAAACCATATATATTGATTTTATACTGGAAAGGATTGATATAATTATGAACATAAAAACAGTTACGGTTGCCGTTATCGGCTGCGGACGTATTTCGGATATCGCGCATTTTCCTGCACTGTCAAAAATAGACAATGTCAGAATAAAGTATGCCTGCGATCTGATACCCGAAAAGGCGGAGGACAAAGCTGACCGATATGGGGCGGAACAGGCGATAACCGATTATAAGACCGCTCTCTCGGATCCGGAAGTTGACGCGGTATTTGTATTGACTCCCAACTACGCGCACTATACCGTCACAATGGATGCGCTCCGGGCAGGAAAGCATGTTTTCTGCGAGAAACCGATTACGGTAAATTATGAGCTGTCCTGTGAAATGGCAAAGGAAGCAAAAAAGCAGGGAAAACTGCTTAACATCGGCGTCTGCAACCGTTATCACAAAACAGTGGAAATGCTGGAAGAAATGAACAGAAACGGGGAGTTCGGCACCATTTATCACGTTTATTGCTCTTTCAGAAATTATCGCTGCATTCCCGGTCTCGGAGGACCCTTCACCACGAAGGCGCAGTCCGGCGGCGGCGTGCTTATCGATTGGGGAATCCATTTCCTCGATCTGATTCTTTACATTCTCGGCGGAGCGACACTTAAAACCGTTACCTGCGATGCCTATAATGAAATGGCAAAGGATATGAAGAATTATGTGTACGAAGGCATGTGGGCAGAGGATACCAAGAATCTAAACGGTACAAACGATGTGGAGGATTTTATAACCGGTCATATCAGAACCGACAAAGCAAGCATCTCCTTCAACGGAGCCTGGGCACAGAATATCAATAAGAACGAAATGTTCATTGACTTTATGGGAGACAAAGGCGGAGCCAGAATGAACTACGGAGGAGATTTCACCCTTTATACGATAAAAGACGGAAAATTCTCGGAAATTACTCCCCAATATGACATCCCCAATATGTACGAGCGCGAGGACAAGGCGTTTATAGAAGCGATTTTTACAGGAGAACATACCAAGACCTATATAGACAATATTCTTGAAAGCGCAAAGCTCCTTGACTATCTCTATCGCTCCGCTGAGGAAAAGAAAGAAATCTCTTTTTGACAGCAGGCAAGCAGAAATGAGGAAAAAATGAAAATCGGATTCATAGATTACTATCTTGATGAATGGCACGCAAACAGCTATCCTGCTTGGATTAAAGAGGCGTCAAATGGCGAAATCGAGGTTGCCTACGCCTATGCAGAAATCGCAAGTCCGCATACCGGGCTTACTACCGAAGAATGGTGCCGGAAATTCGACGTTATTAAGGCTGATACGATTGAAGAACTCGTAAAGCTCAGCGACGGAATCGTCGTCCTTTCACCGGATAACTGCGAACGCCATGAGGCGCTTTCGGCGCTCCCGCTGCAAAGCGGGAAACCCGTATATATCGATAAAACCTTTGCTCCGGACATCGAAGCTGCAAAACGCATTTTTTCCATCGCGGATGATAATAATACTCCCTGTTGGTCAACCTCCGCTCTCCGTTTTGCAGACGAATACAAAAATATTTCGGCTGACGACATCACCGGTATGAATCTGTGGGGACCGAACGGTTTTGAAACCTATTCGATACATCAGCTTGAACCGTTGTTTATGTTGATGAAAACACCCGCCGAAAAGGTAATGTATATGCCAGGAGATCATTATTATCTGCTCGCTCTCCGCTTTGCCGATGGCCGGGTGGGAAGCATATCCTCAACTATACCGGAAGCTCCCTTTGCCGCGCAGATTGCCAAAAAAAGTGGGAATATTACGATAAATGTTACAAGCGATTTCTTCAGAAATTTTATTTCCGAGCTTGTTGATTTTTTCCGTACAGGAAGCATAAAAGTACCGCACCGCGAAACACTCGAAATCATGGCGGCAAGAAGCGCAGCTTTGGAAGGAATGGCAAAACCGTTTCAATGGATAGACGTACCGAACCGTTTTTAAAATATCATGGTTCTTCCGTGATAAATATATACTTAAGGCAATACCGCACAATGATTATTGTGCAGTTGCGCCACCGGATTTTTCGTCAGACAATACAAATTGAGGAGGCAAAACCGACTCCTCTGCCGACGAAATTTGTAAAGTATGACGGAAAAGATGCAAGCAAATGCGCAATAAAGGCGTTAGCTGTGCACCCCGCGGTATTGCCTTAATTTAAAGAAAGGAAATCATATGAAAAAAACACTTAGAATCATCTGTCTGCTTATGGCACTTCTAACTGTACTTACTGTTGTTGCTTGTACAAAGGAGAATGATAAGCCGAAAGATACAAACAAAAATCCACCCACAACAGGATCAGTTGATTCCGGCGATCGTTTATCTGCCGACGATGGGATTCCCAAACAAAGCTTTAAAGGTCTGAAATACCGCGTCTCCTGTTCAGAGAATGCGGATCATGAAGTTTTTTCCGAAGACAACGAAGAAATTGTTGAAGCCGCAATATACAACAGAAATCTTGCTATTGAGGACAAATATGATATAGAGATTGTGCCGGTCATCACTACCGGTTATGCTCCCGGTGAAGGACAACTTCTTCATGAGCGGGCAGTGATCACTTCTCTCTCCGCAAACGACCATGATTTTGACACCGTCCTGATGTGTGCATGGAGAGCGGGAACCATTATTACACAGGGGCTGTTTTATGATTGGAACGATGATGTTCCGGGTGTAAATTTTGAACAGCCATGGTGGAATAAGCGCTGTAATGAGGCTTTCACCATAAACGGGATGCTTTACGCAGCCGTAGGCGATTTGTCTCTCACCTCACTTGAACTGTCGCACTGCTATCTTTTCAATAAAAAAATTGCCGCTGATAACCAAATCGAAGATCTCTATACTATTGTTGACAACGGAGAGTGGACAGTCGATTATGTGAAACAACTCAGCGTAAATATTTACAACGATCTAAACAGAGACGGAAATAAAGATAAAGAAGATCAGTACGGTTTTGCTTCCGGGCTCGTCACCAATCTTGATGCATATCTTCCTTCATTTGGAATCTCTCTCGTCGAAAAAGACGGAGACGGCGAGCTTGCTCTCGCATTCGAAAACGATACCGAAAAAATGCAAACTGCATATGAAAAAGTCTCAGATCTTTTCTACAATAACGCAGGTGCCTATATTTCCATGACAGACGCCGAATATACGGACAGATATACCATGTTTGCAAACGGAAATGTTCTTTTTACGGACGGTACCTTTAACGTTCTCACCAATCAGTGCCGTGATATGACCGATGAATTCGGCGTGCTTCCCTACCCGAAGCTCGATGAAACCCAAACAAACTATTACAGCAACGCACATGATAATTTTTCTGTCCTCTGCCTTGCTTACAATGTTGAAAACATCGATATGGTCGGAAAGGTAACGGAATCCCTGTGCTGTGAAAACTACCGTACGGTCTTTACTGCGTATTACGAAAAAGCATTAAAAGATAAATATACCGATGATGACAACGATGAAAGAATGCTGGATATGATTATGGATGGCAGAAACTATGATCTTGCCGTATTATTTGCCCCGGATCTCAGCCGCTTGTATTATGTGTTCCGTGATTCTATAAGAGAGAATACTTCGATCAGCACAGAAATAGACAGAAGACTCGATACATGGAAATTTGTTCTTGAGGAACTTCAGGAAACCTATAAAGACCTTGAGGCAAATAAATAATTAATGTCAACTGAACAAGTCAAAAAAGCAGCCGCCAGCGGTATTTTGAGCATTTTTGACTTGTTTAAGTGCAAAGGAAATCACTGAATAAATCGTCAACGGATCTTTCCGGCTGATTTATTGCCAGGCATCGTTAAAAAATCTTGAAATATTAACCTATTCCTGCGTTTTTTTGCCTTGCAGTTCAAAAAATCATCTTGGAAATCTGCATAGCCGGTTTATTCAGCGATTCCCAAAGTTTTTAAGTTAATTTACTTAAGGCAATATCGCTGGATGCACAGCTAACGCCTTATTGTGCATTTGCTTGCCTCTATTCCGTCATATTTCACAAATTTCGTCGGCAGAGGAGTCACTCTTGCCTCCTCAAATGGTATCGTCTGACGAAAGAAAATATGACTGCGCAGCTTGCACCATCAGAACTGTGCGATATTGCCTTAGGATAGGCGATTTTAAAAAAGTCCTGTCTTTTTAACATGCGCCGCGAATTGCTCTCCCTGGCTGACTCGGTGGTTTGCCTTGATATTTTATGTTTTAATTGCTACTGTATTGGCAAAACCCGTATAAGGGGCGTTTCGTGTTAATGAGACGTCCCTGTTTTACCCTCAAGCAATCATGGCTGTTTTCCGGAGCAAGCTCCCAAAAAATGATGGATTCCTGTCCGTGATTCTTTGGAACTGCAAAAACATCCATTTTTAAGTAGAATCACTAAAGGGTATCTCTAAAAATTCAATGTTCATAGACGGCAAAGAGATTTTCTCTTCAGTCAAAACAGAAATTCCGCAGACAGAGTATCCATCTGTCAAAGATTTTTGTAACGAATGACGGAAAAAACAGCTCCAGCCGGTTTTGGGCAGTAAATTTTTAGATGTGCCCTGAATAAATCGTCAATGGACCTTTCCTACAGATTTATTCAGCGATTCCTCAACAGCCCCTGAGCTTAAAGAACACAAAAGCATTTCCCCTCTTCCAATACGATCTGTTCGGGCAGATAATTTTAAAAACCATCAACAGGAGATCTGAAATGGAGCTTAAACACACCGAAGTAAAATTCGTCACAGCGGATTCCGAATGGCAGCGCGTATATGACGCAGCCGAAAAAACAGAAAAAAACAATATTGTCTCATGGGAAAACCGAAAGCTGCTTGTTGAAGGCGGAGGTGATTACAGCGATGGAATTTGGCTTGAAACGCAGCCTATGGGCGGAGAAATGTACGGAAGCAGAAATCTCGAGCTTGCTTTGAATAATCAGCTGTTGTTCATGGAAAACATCAGAGAAGACGGACGCCTCCCGTCTGTAATAAGGTATACCGGAAGCGAATATAACCTCATGTATTCGCATTTTCAGGGCTATTGTTTCCCTTATCATGCACTCAATGTTTATTATCTGATCGGAGAGAACAGAGAATATCTCAAGCTTCTTTACCGCTCACTGTCACAATTTGACGACTATCTATGGAGGACAAGAGATACCGACGGAAACGGCTGTCTTGAATCCTTCTGCAAATGGGACACCGGAGAGGACAGAAGCGTTCGGTTCTTTGACGGTCCCGACGCATGGGGAAGTGATGAGCCTCCATACGGTCAGGCAAAACTTCCCTATGAATCGATGGATATCATGTCCTATTCCTACGACGGAAAAATGACGCTTGCCGAAATCTCCGACATACTCGGAAACGGTGAAGGAGATAAATGGAGAGTAGAAGCCCAAGCCGTAAGAGCGAAACTCAACTCCTATCTCTGGTGGGAGGAAAAAGGCGCTCTGTATGACCGCGACTGCAACAACGAATTTCTTGATACCCTTATTCATAATAATCTCCGCGTTATGTATCACGGCGCATATGAAAAAAGTAAAGCCGACCGTTTCGTAACAGAACATCTGCTCAATCCCGATGAATTTTTTACTCCTATGCCGCTTCCGTCGATTGCCGCAAATGATCCGCTGTTCTTCCCTGACCCAAGCAACAATTGGAGCGGTCAGCCGGAAGGACTTACCTATCAACGTGCGATACGTGCGCTCGAAAATTACGGATATCACAACCTCATTCCTGTGTTCGGACATAAGCTTTGCCATGCGCTTGCTATGAACGATCCCGTTATGTTCACACAGCAATTTGACCATCTCACCGGAAAACCGCAAACCGAGCTTTGCACAATCTCCGGAGATTACGGTCCCTCCATTCTTGCCATACTCGGTTATACCGCGCACATGTACGGAGTGGAAATGCGACGAAAAAAACTGATTTTTTCCACTCTCGGAGACTGCGGGGGCTGTGAGTACTCACAAATATACGGAGACAGCATATATACGGTAAAGAATGACGGAAAAAAAGCGGCACTTTATATAAATAAAAAAGAAATTGCATCCGTTCCCTGCGGAACAAAGGTGATCTGCGACTTTAACGGAAATATTGAGCAAAGTTTTTCCGTATCAGATAAAGATTAAACCAAAAAGGATATATTACTGTAAATTTGTCATGAAAAAATACGGAATCTTGCTGATAGGCTGCGGTCATATCGGGCTTGAGCACTTGTCCGATATACATTATAGAGATAATATAGAGGTTATCGCAGTCATTGACACCGATATTGCTGCGGCGAAGCACGCAGCAGAAATTTATTGTGTACCGGAGTATTCCGACACCTACGAGACTTACCTATGCGATCCCCGCGTAGATATTGCCATCGTTGCTACATATACCGATACACATACCGCAATCACCAAGGAATTTCTGACGCACAAGAAACATGTTCTCTGTGAAAAACCGGTTGCGCCTACACTTGAGGAGGGCAGAAGTTTTTTTGACATTGCCTTGAGATCCAATGCGAAAGTACTTGTAGCGCACATCCTGCGCCATAATCAGTCATACCGTGAAATAGCTAAGCTGCTTGCTTCCGGCGTCATCGGTGAAGTCCGTCTTATCAGAATGGTACAAAATCATCATGCGATGAATTGGGAACGCTATAAACGGCTTCTTGCCGACTGCACCCCGGCACTTGACTGCGGAATACACTATTTTGATATTGTCAGGTGGTTTACCGGCTCGGAATTCAGCGAAATATCGGGATTTGGTACAAAGCTGGATCCCGATTCCCCCAATATAAACTATACCTGCGTAAATTTCCGGCTCGAAAACGGATGTGTCGGCTATTATGAAGCCGGATGGGGAAAAAATACCGCATCCATGAACCTGAAGGAATTTATTGGAACCAAGGGCAGAATTGAGCTTACCATGTCGGGACAGAGAGCTGCCTGCCGGGAAGAAGGAGACCTCATAACCGTATTCCACGGGGATACCGGAGCCTACGATACAATTAATATAAGCTGCGATTATAAGGATATGTATTCACAGCTTATGACGTTAATCGATATGATTGAAAACAACAGCGCCGGCTTCCCTACGCTGCTTGACGAAAGGGCAGCATTTGAAATCGCCGCTGCCGCCGACCTGGCAGTAAGGGAGGGAACAACAGTACGTTTTTCTGACGGAAAACCGATCATTTAAAAGGTATCTCTAAAAATTCAATGTTCATAGACAGCAAGGAGATTTTTCCGTCAGTCTAAACAAAAATTCCACAGACAGCATATCCATCTGTCAAGGATTTTTGTGACGAATGACGGAAAAACTGTTCGAGCCAGATTTGGGCAATAAATTTTTTAAAGGTGCCCTTAAAGTATACCCATCGAACACCCCAAAATTCCGCAAAATAGTGACTTTACGGGCTATTTGTAGTCATTATGATAAAATCAATTCGAAATCTTGTAATTTTAAAAAGGAAGTATATGCCATGAGTAAACCAATATTAGTATTATTATTAACAATTTTTACCCTAATTGCTGCATTTTCCTTTACAGCATCTGCGACAGTACACAAGGACTATGCTGTCGAAGCCGCTAAAAATGATTTGAAATCACAAAACGCCTTCTCTTCTACTTGCACACAAGAAAATGGTGCTGTAAAATTCACAACAGAAAATTGGGATGGTTTAACCTTCACATGTTGGACTGACTCACCAAACTTTCAACCAAAAGAATTTCCCGCAGATGCTTATTTAAATATGAGCTTTAAATACACAGGTGCAGGCACTGCGAGAATAAAGCTTGTCTTTAACGAAGGTGAAGTTCTACTTGAAGATTTCCTCAAGGATAATTTTTCCACTATTGATATTAACAGCAACAATCAATATGTATTTAATCAAGGCGAATATAAATTCTCTATAAAGCTTAGTGACCTTGGACTTGCTGAAAAGGATACATACACTGCTACAGGTTGGGTTTTAAACTATACATTAGGTACTGTTGAATTTAAAACTTTTGAAATTGCCGACACTCCACTGAGCGACACCCCATCAGAGGACGACAAGCCTTCCGAGGACACCAAACCCGTGGAGCAGCCCGACAATGTACCTGCCGGAGCTGACAGCCATGTGCTGGAAATTCCCGACGGAAAAATGGCCGTTTACAGCGTTGACATCGATTTCAAAAAGGGCGATGACATTAAGTTAAAGTTATACAAAAGTGAAATATTTTCTCTTAACGGCAGTACAATGAAAATTAACGGCAATGCTATAAATGCAAACTATGGCTCTGGAAAATACAACATTAAAACTGTTATCAATCCTACACAGGAAATAACATATATTGAAGTAACATTGCCAGACGGAGGCAGTCTTCGCAGAGGTACTTATGCTGTTTTAAAAGCGTACAAAAATGGCGTCGCGCTTAATCTTTATTTAAGCGATGAAGCGGCTTTTTCCAACGCAAAGTTTGAATATGTTAATATAACAAACGAAGATTATGAATTAAACAAGGATGAGCCTGAATATACTGGCTTTAAATCCAACGTTTTCAATCTCGTTACAAGCTTTGATAACGCGAAAACGACAAGAAACTTTGCGTGGACAGCACTTGCAAATTATATTGGAAACAATGATATGAGTGTTCGTTACAGAATTGCAGGTACTGATGCTTGGAGCATGGTCGATGCGGTGCGACAAGCAGAACCGAACAATATCGCAAGCGAGGATTATTTCAAGGCTAATATTACCGAGCTTATTCCCGGTACAAAATATGAATACCAAATAGGTAAGAAGGATTCAACAAAGGCCGATGATTGGAGCGAAGTTTACTCTTTTACAACAGAAGCCAATGAATGCAAGGAATTTTCTTTTGTTGCTGTAGGTGATACTCAAAGTATAACCTGGGGCGGTACAACAGCGGCTGATAAAGGCATGATGTTTGCACAAGCAGCTATCAAAAAAGCTTTTGAAAAATTACCCAATGCGGCATTTATGCTTCATGTTGGTGATATGGTTGACGATGGTGGTAATAGAAATATGTGGAATCACTATTTCAAGGCTTTAGGCGATTATTGTGCAACTATTCCCCATTTCGCAGTTCCCGGAAACCACGATGTATGGCAAGTAAAATCATTCTTCTTTAACCAACATTTTAATCATCCAAGCAATGGTGGTAACTCCGCAATTGATTTAGACATTCTAAATACAGTTAACAACAACATTTCGAAGGCACTGATTAACAATTGTGACGAGATGGTTTATTCATATGACTATGGCGATGTTCATTTTGTTGTGCTTCTTTCAGGTAACTATTTAGAAGATGATGCAATTATTATGAATTCCCAAAGAGAATGGCTTGAAAAAGACCTTGAGACAAACAAAGACGCAAAGTGGACTATTGTTTCATTCCACGAACCTGCATACAGCCAAGAAGGTGTCGCGACAAGTAGACGCGAATTCAGCGACATTATTGAAAAATATGGTGTTGACCTTGTTATTCAAGGACATGCACATTTCGTTACAAGAACTTATCCTATGAAGGACGGAAAAATTGTAACAAAATTAAATCCAAACATAATACAACAAGGGACAGGTACTGTTTATACAACAATCGGTTCAACTACACTTACTCACACAGATGCAAGCAACCCCAACGCTGAGGAATTATACACAATATTTACACCCGCTTCTCAAGTGCCTACCTACACTACAGTTGACGTAAGTGACGAGAAAATAACCCTTACAATTCGTCAAATAAACGGATTTGTAATCGACACCTTCTCAATTATTGCAAACAAAACGGATACCGACGAAAGTGAGCCTATTGTAAGCACATCCACTGAAAATCTTATTAACGAAAGCGTGCTGAATGAGAGTATACCTAATGAAAGCGAAGTTGCTCCTCCCACAACTCACGCAACAGGCAAATCTATACTCGTTTTCGCTATAATTGCTACTATAATCGCTATAGTTTCCTTCGTGGGCGGTTATGCTGTTGCTAAAGCAAAGAGATAGCTAATAATGTCTGCTGAATAAACACGACTGCGTTCGCGGTTAGCATAGAATGAACAAGTTGTTCATTCTATGCCGCCCAAAGCAAACTGTTTTGGCGTTCAGCTTCCCTTGAGTGCCGTCTATACGTGTGGATTATACGCACAAGTGTATAAAATCCTTGCACATAAACAACTGAAAAACATAGAAAGCTTATTTGTACCGTTGTTTGGTTGTTCAGCAGACATTAAAGTAATAAATAAAAAATACTTTCGAAGCGCCGCTCCACTCCCTGTTTAAGACCTTTTTGAAAAAGGTCTTAAAAATCCCCAAAACTTTAATAAGAGAAGAACTGCGTTTTTCTCAGGGGTAATTAAAATTCGGTTTAAACCTTATTTTTGCCAAACTGCAGTTGTCCTATCACACCCCTCAAATTTCCTGCCGAAAACATCGTTTTCGGCTTATTTTTCTTTGCTTTCTTTCTTTTCAAGAAAGAAGCAGGGGGGTGGACAGCATCCTGCAAAACCGCATCTTTATTTCATACTCTCCTTTCGCAAGCTTTCAAAATAGGATACTAAATACCGATAGAAATCATCCGCTCTTTTGCTTTCTCCTTTACTCCTGCTTCTTGAAATCACAAGCTCTCTGCGGCAGGATGGTGAACTTGAATGAAGCAGTCTTATGCTTCCTTTGGGGGGCGTTCCCCAAGCGTATTCAGGCCAGAACCCGACTCCGAGACAAGCCTCTATCATATTTCTTGCTGCATCGGGGCTATCGCTTTCAAATATAATATTCGGTTCAAATCCGGCAGCGTGGCAGAATCTGTCACAGAGCACACGAAGCTGTTTTGATCCAATAAGACTTATGAATCCCCGTTCCCGCATCTCGCTCAGATTCACTGAATTTCTTTCTCCATACTCCGGAATATCAGGTACGGCTATGAAAATTTCTTCATCTATGATATGCGCTTCGCTTTCCAAAAGCGACTCGGATGATAATTTTGTCGTAACTCTTATGTCATACAGTTGATCGGTAATATTTTGAATAATTTGAAAATTTACAAGCGGATGTTCTCTGCGATAATCCATTACTGCCGCCGTTACCGGCATAGAAGCGGACAAAACGCAAATTCTTACCGTTTCTTTTTCTTTCTCCGCCAGCTTCCGCATCTCCCGCGGAATTTCATCCATTGCCGTGATAAGGGGTTCAAGACGCGATTGCAGATACTTACCATAGGAAGTTAGTACTATATTCCTTCCTTTTTTTGCAAAAAGAGGGACTTCAAGCTCTTCCTCAAGTCCTTTCAAGGATTTGGTAAGCGCAGGCTGTGCGATATGAAGCATAGCCGCGCTCCTTGTAATATGCTGTGTTTTTGCGGCATGAAGAAAATATTTTAACTGTGTAAGCTCCATGTTCTTTTCCCTTCAATTCTATAACTAGAAATTATGATTATGATATTAATTATATATTAGACATTATTGTTTGTCAATGGTATAATATTAGAAACTTCTGAAATTCTCCGTTTATAAAAAAGCAATTCCAGGTTTTCACGGATTTCCTTATATAGATTTTCAGAGGATTCCCATATCAAAAAACGAAAGGAATTTATTATGGCTGACTTTTTGGAGGCGTTAATGCTTCTCTGCTTTGGTTTATCATGGCCAGTATCTCTGATAAAAAATATCCGTTCCGGCACAGCAAAGGGAATGAGTCTTATGTTTACCGTTCTAATTATCATCGGTTATATCGCCGGAATAAGCGCTAAAATCTGTACCGGAAACATCAATTATGTTTTTGCCGTATATATTTGGAACATTGTGCTTGTAATCGGCAATCTTGCCGTATTCTTCATAAACAAGCATAAGGATAAACGCCGCGCCTCGATATAACTGCAAAACTTTTAATACGGATTATTATGGCAACGCCGCTGGGTTCACGGCTTGCGCCTTGATGGGATGTCCCTTTCCTGCCACACTTCACAAATTTCCTCGGCAGAAGAGTCGCTCTTGCCTCCTCATTGGTATTGTCTGGCGAAAAATCAGGTGACGCAACTGTACAACAATCATTGTGCGGTATTGCCTTAAATAAAATAGGAGACTGTCGCTTTAAGCTTTGACAGCCTCCTATTTATTTTAATTTAATGCCTGCTGAACAATCGAAAAACGCCGTAAATAAGTCGATTCTTTGTGTTTTTCGGTTGTTCATATGCAATGGGATTACAAATTTCTGCGCAAAACCCTTGCACTTACAAAATGAGTGAACCTCACTCATTTTGTAAGGCAGGCAGCGATCAATGGGAGCCGAGCGCCCCAATAGACTGTTTGGACGGCACAGAATAAACAACTTGTTCGTCCTGTGCTATGGGCTGTCGCACTAACGTGCGACAGTCCCACGAAGTCGGGTTTTGCGGATGAAATCCGCAATTTTGACCATTTAAATTCATAATAATCCAAAGAAAATACAGTCAAAAACACCCGATTCGGCATTTTCCCGGCTGGGAAAATGCCGGGCTTGTTGCTTAACGCAACAGCACGGTTCAACAGACATTATTTATTCAGAAACCTTACTGTACTTAAAAATAAATTGTTCAATCGTATTCCGATCTTCTCCGCTTAACCCACCGTGCTGCTGTCCCTCAAGGAACATATACTGTACATCGAGATTGGCTTCTTTCATCTGCGAGACAAAATTCTCCGTTCCCTTGATCGGGAAGCAGTCGTCCAACTCATCTCCCGTTACAATATAGGGAATATCCGGCATTTCATCAATTCTATGTTCCGGTGAAATTAGTTTCAGTGCTTCCTCAAGCGGCATATCATAAGCGTTCACGGCACTGATAAAAGCACGCGGAAAGCTTTGCTGATTTGAAAAACATTCAAGAACGTTGTAACAGGGACAATGCGCAACGCAGGCATCAACAGTATGCCGGGAATCAATAGTATAAATCAGAGCACCTTGTCCTCCCATGCTTCCTCCCATAACCGTAAGCGTAAAGTCCTCTTCGTCGCTCCAGCCGTATTTATCCATATATGCATCCACGATAAGATCAATCACTCTCACCGCACCCTTGTTCATCCAACTCCACGGTCCCGGAAATGTATAGGCAAGAACAATTCCCTTTTTAGCACATTCTTTGGCAAAATCACTGCTGTACGCAAACATATTGTCCATATTTCCTCCAAGACAGGAATGACCTCCGAGTCCCGGAAATTCAAGCACGATTCCCGTAACTTTTGTCTCGGGCTTGATAAATATCTCGTTGCTGACGCAATAATACGACAGGGTATCCTTATTTATATACTCGCCGTCCTTCTTTATGTAATCCGTGTATTCGCCGGACTCTGCGGTATCGCTTATAGAGGTGGAATCTGCTGAACTCTCAGTTTCAACAACGTCACTCGTCCCGTCTCCCGACTTATTATTTTCTCCACATGAATTAAAAAAAACACTAAACAGCATGATAAAAGCCAACACAAAAAAATCTTTTCTTATTTTCATTTGTGTTTACAACCTTTCTTAATTCTCTTTTACCGGAAATATCCGGTCTATAAACTTCACTTAAGGCAATACCGCACAATGATTGTTGTACAGTTCCCCGCCGGATTTTTCGTCAGACAAAACAAATTGAGGAGGCAAGAGTGATTCCTCTTGTCGACGAAATTTGTGAAGGTTGACGGAAAAGACGCAAGCAAATGTGCAATAAAGGCGTTAGCCGGTAATTGTGCGGTGTTGTCTTAACATAGAAAGCAGTAAGTAAAATGATAGGGGGAACCCCTGAATTTCTTACATCTGAAAAAATTCAGAAGTTGCCCCTTTTTCTAATTAGATTATCGAATATTTGTCTGACGCAGCCGAGAAAGTTATCTTTTTTTCTTCACGACCATAATGCCCGCGGCAGAGACAAGAGCAACAAAAGCTGCCGCGATACCTGCGTCAAAGGTATCAGCCGGCGTTTCGTCGGCCCCGGTTCCGGGAATGATTTCGTACCAGTCGAAATTGAGTCTTGTGCCTGCAAAGCCTGTTTCGGCATTATATATACGAACTGTGTGCTGCTTATCCTTGAGACCTGACGCTTCAAAAAAGACTGTCGGTGTCGTATCATTGGCATTTTCGGTTTTGAGAGCATTCGCAACACAAGGATATTCCGTCCCGTCTATTTCTACCTTTGCAGCACTTGAGGTACCCAATTCTGCCGGAATATTACGATAGCAGGTACCGATTCTTATGGCGGTTCCGGTAAAGGTAATCTCTGTGTACATCTCGCCGTGAGCCGCTACCCCCTGAGACTTTGTCGTACCGGAAAAATCGAACTGAGCAAGATGAGAAGGATCCTGCCACCAAATCTGCAGCTCATACTCGTTCGGACCGAACAATGCGCCATTAGAAAGATTGGTAACTTTTATTTCTGTATTATCAGCTACCGTGTAGAATTTAACATTGTCATTATTTACAATCGGGTAAGCAGTATATCCCTCGGCAGGCGTGATGACAGCCGCACTGACTGAAAACACCAACGCTACAAAAATCATAAGACTGATAAGAAGCGTAATAAACTTTTTCATAACAAATCAACTTCATCCTATTATTTGAAAAGTTCGAAGTTCCCCTTTTCCTAATTAGTTTATCGAATATTTGTCTGACGTAACTGAGAAATTTATCTCTTTTTCTTCGCAACCATAATGCCCGCGGCAGAGACAAGGGCAACAAAAGCTACCGTGATTCCTGCGTCGAAAGTATCCGCTGCTGTTTCATCGGCTCCGGTTCCGGGAATGATTTCATACCAGTCGTAGCTAAGTCTATTGGCTCCTCCGTCGTTCACTATTTTAATGGTATGTTTCACATCCTTTAACCCGCTGACCTCAAACCAAATTGTCGGAGTTGTATTATTCGCATCTGACGGATTCAGCAGATCGTTGTTAACAGTTGCTTCCTCTCCATCCACATATACTTTAGCACCCTGCTTTGTAGTTCCACCGTTTCTATAACAAGTACCAAGCTTTATAGCTGTTCCCGTAAAGGTTATTTCCGTATACATACCACCTGCTTGGGCAACACCTTGAGACATCTTAGTGCCATTGTAATCAATTTCCGACAAATGCGAGGGGGACTGCCACCAAACCTGAAGCTGTCCGGTTGTTCCGTATGTAGCACCATTTCCGAGTTCATCCGGAACCACAATTGCAGTTCCGTCGTCTTCAAAAAATTTTACATTTTCATTTTTAAGAATGCTGTAATAAGTATAACCTTCGCTGGGAGCAACGGTTGCAGCATTTACTAAAATCGCAAAACTACATAAAACACATACGCTTAAGAGAATCGAAACAAGCTTTTTCATAATTACCTCCAAAAGACATTATTTATATTTCAATTTAAAACGTAATCCGTCTAATCTCAATTACTTTTTCTTCTTTACGACTACTATTACGACAACAACAACCGCAATGGCAGCAACAATTACAATCGGAATCCATATCGGAAAATCCGATTCATCTTCGCTCTTATCGTCAGTATCGGGCGCGTTGGTCGAGACGTCCGAAGTCAAAGCTGCAGATTCTTCCGTGCTTTCATCAGGTGCGGCGGAAGTATCTTCTGAGCTTGCGACAGGCTCTGTGTCGCTTGTAGCAGGCGGTTCCGTAACGCCGTATGCACTGGTACTCGAATCTGTACCGATAATCTCATAGAAGTCCCAATTCAATCTTGTACCGCCAAAATTCGCCTCAGCGTTATATACACAAACAGTATGTTCCTTGTCTTCAAGACCGCTTACTTCAAAAAAGATGGTCGGTGTCGTATCGTTAGCATTCTCCGGTGTAAGAGCACCCTCAATCATCGGATATTCTGTACCGTCAATGATTACCTTTGCAGCATTGGAAGTACCAAATTCTGCCGCCATGTTACGATAACAGGTCCCCAATTTTATCGCCGTACCGGTAAAGGTAATTTCAGTATACATGTTGTCAAGAACTGCTACACCTTGAGAAAGCAATGCGTTGTAATTACTCAAAAGCTTAAACTCGGACAGATGACTAGCTCCGAAAGGCCACCAAATCTGAAGCTCTCCGTTGTCTCCGATCACCTGACCGTTAGTTAAGTCGAAAACATCGGGAACTTCAAGTTCGGTTTCGTTTCCTTCTTCATCAAAAGCCACAAATCTTACGTTTTCATTACAGAGCACCGGATATGCGGTATATCCCTCGTCAGGAGTAATGACCGCTGCGCTTCCGGAAATCATGAGTGCCGTAAATAAAACCATGCTGAGAATAACCGTAATTAACTTTTTCATAATGAAATCTCCTTTAATTTTAATTTAGTAATTTATATCAGACAAATAATCTAAATCCAGAGTACATACTTGAGCAAGAGCCGAAAAAATCATGCTTCCGTACGGTAGAACCAGAAAACACCGGAACGTTTTTCTATGGAAGCGGTCAGTCCCTTTTCGTTAATCTCACTGCCGCTTAGAGTAAAGCTTCTTTCTTCCTCCGGTACTTCGAAAATATAGTTTTTTTCATTTTCAAAGCCCTTTGGCATAACCGTAATAGAATCCTCTTCGCAGCGTGTGTTGCGGATAAACTGAATCAATCCGTCCCCGGTTTCCTCACGGAAAAACTGTATGGAAAAATAATCCTCGTTGCTTTTCCTAACAGGGGTAAGACAGAAAAAGTTGCTCTCAAGCGTATAAGGCGCCGCCCTCTTATAAAGCTCACGGAAAGCCTTTGCCCGCTGAAATTCTTCCTCCTCAGCAAAGGCGTTAGCGCCGAAGGTGGTTGCAGGACCAAAGGCACAATGTCCCGCATAGCTGTCATATCCGTGCGCATGAGGTTTTGAAGTCCCGTAATTGCCGTCCTCATCATCCCATGATGAGGCAATCGAGCGAAAATACGGCGTCCATTCATACCACGTTTTCTGAAACGCCTGCTTAACCGGATGCTCTCCATAGCCATAATCGGTCGGATGAAGCGTTACCGCTCTTCTCATCGCCTCTATATCGTTGCGGCGTCCTCCCGACGCACAGGAATCTATCCAAAGATCGGGAATGTCAAAAAGCAGATCGTCCCAATATCTCAGATAACCCTGAATATGCTTATTCTCAGTAATTCCGGTACGGTTTTCCTCTCCGTCATTCTGAAGCCACCAATTAAGCGGGAAAGGATTTCCATTAAAATCCTGCCGGTATACCTTAACGCCGCCTTCACTCATCACCTTTTTAACCAACGCCGTCAGCCACTCTCGACATTCGGGATTTCCGAGATCAAGAAGTCCCTGACTGTCAAGAAAATCGTTATTCATCGGTTCTTTGAGCTTAAGTACATATTCCTTTGGATTTTCGTCAGGCCAGTATTTAAGACTAATTCGCTCAGGTTCAAACCAAAGAAGAAACTGTATGCCGTTCCTGTCGCACAGCTTCCCTACAGGACCAAGTCCGTTCGGAAATTTTTCCGGATCAGGATACCATTTCCCGGTTCTTACCCAGCGTTTCACTCCGCTTTCATCATAACAGGGATACCAGCCTGCATCTATCCACCATATATCGGGTGTGACGCCTTTTTCTATCAGTCTATTGATTGCAGAGCACTGATTCTCCTCGGTGGCAAGAGTAAACTCTTCGCCTCCTCCGCTATGGGTAAAGCACATTTTAGGTGTTATCATTCCTCCCCTTGTCCGCGGCAAATTATGAGCAAGCATCCATCTGCGCCAAACATTAATGCCTCGGTCGCTGTCTCCGTCAAAAGCCATAACAACAATTCTCGGACTGCGTGCCGTCTCACCGGGTTTAAGATAAAACTTTGTGTATTCCTGTTTCGCTTTAAAGCGGAATCCTCCTCTCTCCCCCTCAATCAAACATTTCCAATTCCCCGGCCAGCCGATTGCGATATTATATCCGAAACCGCCTTCACAGGTTATACGGTAATAAGGCCATGCCCGATCGCAGGAACGTCCTTCCTTGCTTGCCGCTTCAAAAAGTGTGCCTTCCCGAAGCAAGCTTGCCGTTGTCTCAAGCCCCGATCTGTTACAAAAATCTCCGTTATTACTGTACAGGGTTACCGTTCCTTCGGTCGGAACAAAAGTGTTTATTCCGAAGAAGTCTGATATAACCGCTGATTTCCTGTCGCTGTTATTTTCAAAATATGCCGTCCATTCATATACCGGAAAATCCTTGTACTCAAAGCACTCAACTCTGAGCGTGAGCGCGGTATCCGGTATATTCGCCGAATAGGTTCTTTCCACAATATTGGCATCTATCAGGCGGCGCTCCGTTTTAACCTTGAGCGCTTCCGGGAATCCGTGATAACCGATTCCATCAAGCTTATAGGAAACCGGAAGCCTTGACGGATCGTTGATCAGTTCTGAAAAAGCCCGTCTGATAAGCTCCATATCGCGAAGGGTAGTTTTACTTGAAAACATAGCATTATGCCTCCGTAATCCAGATGATTTCCGAACCGATGCTCTTAATGGAAACGGTGATTCCCGTTTTCATAAGCTCGCTGCCTTTGACGGTACAGTTTTGTTCGTCTCTGTCCTCAAAGGTAAGCTTATACGTTGTTTCGGCGTCAAGACCGTCAAGCTTCACCGTATAGGTTTCGGAAGTATTTTCCGAAGGCTTAAAGAGAAATACCGCTCCCTTGATTTCATTACTGCTGTCGGAATCGGCGTACATAACGCCGTCCCAATTCACGCCGTCTGGTCTCGGAAGAATATGGTAAAGATCACCGTCGCGCACAAGCGCGCGTACCTTCTCCTCATACATGGTAGAATATTCTTTGACATAATCTCTCAGAACCGTACCGGTCCATGAGGAAAACATCGGAGCACCTAAAAGCTGTGTCCTGAATCCCATATCAAGCATGGTATCCTTAAAGTCATAATCTTCATCGGTGCAGGTTGAATTCACCACCGGATAGAAGGTAGATTTTGAGGGGTTACAGAAATCCATATTACAGGGCAACTGAAGCTGCGAAGGATGAATTACATAGCTGCTGTCATAGAAGGTAGTACGCATTGACAGATAGTTCGCCGCATCGTCGCAATTGATAACCGTAGCAAGCGTAGCGGTAAATAAATCCTTCATGGAACCGCCGCTGCTGCAGCTTTCATAACGGAAGCCCTCGACGTTTTCAATCAGATACTCGGCAAGCTCTTTAAAGCCGACCGTACACCAATACTGCACATCAGAACCATTTGCATCATGTCTGTTTTCAAGATTAGAGCTTCTTGAAATCGGTTCAAAATCGGAACGCCAGGTCGTAACGCCGTTTTTGGTGAAAAATTCCTTCATTTCTTCCTGAAGAAACGCTACGCAGGCCTCATTTCCGAGATCTGCCGATTCGCCCATTCCTTTGTCAATTCTTCGATTTGAGAACCAATCCGGATGCGTCAGGGAATTAAATTCGCCTTCCTTGTCGGTTACCTTTCCGTTAGAATCCAGTGTGTCATGAAGCAATAGATATGTTGTAAGCGAAACACCCATGGAGTTGGCTTTCGTTGTAAATCTCTTTAATGTTACACAGCCATAGCTCTTCATTACATTCTGATATGCCGTGCTGCGTACCTTCCACGAGCCCTCATAAGACGTCCAATTTCCGACAGAGCCCCTTGCGTCATTGCTCCACCAGCCGTAATCCCATTTGATCGCGTCTACATTCAATTCAGCGGCGTCAAGTCCAACCTGCATATCCATCTGACTGAACGGTTCTGCCGGATCCTCACGGAGATTAGCCGGAACCTTTATCGCAAAGAACCATTTCTTGAATAAGTTACTTCCGTCATCAACCTTTTCTCCATCATAGGCCCCGTAATATACCGTCGGAAATACAAAGGTTTCCTTACCGCGTACAATTGTAGAGAATATCGGGGAAGTAGCATCTACCGCGATACCGTCCATGTTCACCGACATTTCTGCCGTACCGTCATTATATCCCTGTACGAATACGGCGCCGGAGGACCATTCGAGTGCGCAATAAGCACCGGCACTCTTCCCCTGCATATAAACCATGGGAAGATATCCGCTTCCGTTCCAGTTCTGGTTCGTATTGCACCAAATTGAAGTCTGGAGCGAACCGTTTACGTCATATTTATATATGCCATCTCCATTAAAATGCTGACCGTCAAAATGCGTATATCCCTCTGCCTGACCGCTTTCCTTTTTTACCGACATAACATAGGCGCCATCTCCTACGTTGAATTTCGCGGAGGCAAAGTCTCCCGGTTTAATACGAAGATCCGCAACTCTTGTATTCTCCATTTTGGTTACAAACTCAAAAGGTCCTACAATATCGATATGCGCCGTAACGTGAATTGTGAGTACACATTTGCTTCCCGACTGATCTTCATATGTAAATACCGCTTCTTCCTTTGTCTCATAGACCTTTTTTTCTACAGACGAAAGCTTCCATACGGCCGTATAATTCTTGCTGTCCCGCTCAATAATATAGGGGAGACTGTATTCCGAATCGTCAGCCGCAACATTTGTCCCCTGGGCGGTGGTAAGGGAGCGGATATACAATGTGCTTTCCGCTGCCTGAAGCGTGATCTCCGAGGCTCCGCTCTTAAGAGTCACCGGCTCGTCTTTGGGAAGCTCAACGAGTGACGGTCCGGTCTGAAGCGTATCGGTATCCGTGCCTCCAGAAATCGAATTCGTATCCCCTGTCATGGTTGTATCTCCTTTTTCCTGCCCCGCGCACGATGCAAGTATGATGCCCATGACCGAAAGAATCGCGAGACATATAATAAGTATGTATGTTTTTTTCATCAGCTTCTTCTTTCAATTTTATTCTGCTTGATCAAAGCGCATTCATATATTTCGCAATTATCAGCTCTATAAGCCCTGCTTTTGAACTGAAAAGTGAACTGAATGTACCGGTTCCGTTCCAGATTACTTCAAGAATTTGATTTCTTATGTCTGCCTGCCATACCGTATCTCCAAGCTCCAAATACCTTGTTTCGCTGATCAAATCCAGCATTTCTTTATTGATGTCATCTCTTGCATAGCGATTTCCGAGTGCTTCCTCATAATAGGCGTCATATACATAATTTGCGCTCTCTACCGCAAGCGCCTCAAGAATGACGGAGGTCATATCAAGCACAGAGTTTGTTGAGGGGACAACATAAATCCAGCCGTCCACTACCCGGGAATGATAAGATTCCTGATCCTCGCTCGCTTTCGGTGACGGAAGTATTCTGAATTCATCCTCCATATCGTTCAAATTGAAGGTATTTCCGATAGAACCGACAAGAAACAATGCCGTTCCGTCCGTAAAGGTATTCATAGAGCGAACCGACTGATCCTCTCCCGGCCACTTCTGGGATTCATACTTGGTGTTATCAAAGATCACGCCGCTCTTTACATTATCGCTGAGTACCGTAAGAAAATCAATGAATTTCTCATCATCGGCGGCAGTAAATATCGGATAATCATCGGAATCCTTCTCCATGGTTTTAAATCCGGAACCAATCCAAAGCGTAGGATGAATCATATCTCCCCTTCCGGCAATTCCCACCGAATCGTTATCGGTTATCACTCCGTCAGAGTCAAGATCGTTTGTAGCGCTCTTTGCATATTGAAGCATGGTATCAAAGGTCCATGTACCGTTTTTCACCATATCATACGGATCCGAAAGTGTAAATCCGGCACCCTTATCCAAATTATAGAATACACAGTTTGTCTGAGCAAACATATTCAAACATTCAGCACTGTAGGCAAAATAATAAGTATCATTCACCGATATCATATCATTTACATCATGTACATACCACGGCTGGGTAAGATCATTGTATTTCAGTTCTGAAGTGGGAATGCAATACCCATCTATCGCAAACACAAATGCCTCGCGCTGAATCAGCATGTTGAGTTCATAAGCATCGTCATTAGTAGAAACATACGTTTCAAGCATGCTCGAGCATTCTTCCCAGTTTTGAGCAAGCGTCTCTGAGAACTTTACCTTATATTTATCTTCGATCATAGAATTGCGCTTGTATCTTGCGGCCACTACCTTATCTGTCGCAGAGGAATCCGCCATAAAACCGGTATACATATCGGCATATTCATCAGGAACAGTAAGAACTCGGAAATCCGCGTCGTTATAGGTCGTATCAGGAAGATAGTCTGCAACATAAAGTCCATCGCCTGGGTTATTGGCTACCGTACCGCCAGAATCGGAGGTCTCGTCGCCTTTTTTCGTCGGTTCTGAACACGCGGCAAACGTACCGCTTAGAAAAAGTGCGGATAACAATAATGCAATCATCTTGTTTTTCTTCATAATTTTTTCTCCATTCAAAATAAAATTGGGAAACTATATAATAAAATATATTATATTAACAAACTCATTAGCATTGTATTCACAATCAAAAAACAGTTATTTTACACACTCTAAATATAATATATTAATTATTTTCAAATAAACCTGAATTTTGACTTGTATAATTGTCAATAATCACTTTGCTAAATATATTATAGCAACATTTTGCATAAATAACAGGGGGAAATTTTGACCTGTATGGGCAACTATTTGACTTTTGCTCTTTTTGCACAAAATTTACATCAAGTTAAAAGAATTTCAATTCAGAATACAAGTTATTTTTCAGAGTTCCATCCTCTCCCCGCTTAAAGAGTTTATGCCCTTTTACATCTGATAAAAACGAATTTTTGAGATTTTATGAAATTTTTCCAAAAGCTTCCAAAGAGGTTTAGAACAAGTCCCTACTTGCAAAGAAATATTATATACCCCCTACGGCGGAGAAAGATTGCGGAAGTCATAACCGCCGAGCCAATGTTTGCTCAATTCTGTACATCTGCAACAACATGCTTTACAACCACAGATGCGGTAACGGTTCCCTATCTTTTTAGGCAAAGGGAGACGTCAGCGAGAAAGTGATCATTTTATTTTTTCGTAAGTGACACAATCTCACCGTAAGCTTCACCGGTATCTTTTATACAAAAGAACCGCGGAACGGATTGTTCAACAGTGCACTTCTTTCCAACACCCTTAAACAGATCGGA
>ERZ1106976.306-NODE-306-length-56017-cov-19.409635_pt1 | contig 56017 bp, 68 predicted proteins | sample MGYA00403687_ERZ1106976 | MGnify/ENA primary metagenome ERZ1106976 (study PRJEB35170, sample SAMEA104062446) | human gut metagenome | biome: human gut; feature: human-associated habitat; material: faeces | place: Denmark | collected 2013-02-22 ... | reverse complement strand
CCCTTCGGGACATTTCCCCCTGATAGGGGGAATCGGCCCCTGGGAGGGGAGCCTTTGGGACGCTTCAGCCTCCGTGCAGCCTGCTCTGTGTTTCGTAGAACTTCGAGGTCTTCTGCCGCCAGAGCATCAGCGCGCCGCGGACGCACAGCTCGATCGCCATCGCGATCCACATGCCGCGCAGCCCAAGCTTCCCCACGAGCAGCAGCGCCAGCCCCAGCCGGACGATCCAGATGCTGCCGAGGTTCAGAAGACTCGGCACGAGCGTGTCGCCCGCGCCGCGCAGCGCGCCCGCCGCCGCGATGGACACGCCGAATAGCGGCTCCGCCAGCAGCCCGATCCGCAGCGCCTGCGCCGCAAGCGTTCGGATCTCTGCGACCGGCGTCAGCAGCCGGAACACGAACGGGCAGAAGATCATCATCAGAAGCCCCGTGCAGCCCATCAGCGCGCCGCCAAGGGCCGTACAGATGTTCCCGTACCGCCGGGCCTGTACGGCGTCACCAGCTCCGACGCTGCGGCCGACGAGCGTGGTCGCGGCTGAGCCGACGCCGTAGCCCGGCATGTAGCACAGGCTTTCCGCCGTCACCGCAAAGGAGTTGGCCGCGATGGCCGCCGCGCCCAGCGGCGCCAGGATCATGGTCGAGGCGACCATCGCCCCGTTCATGGCGATCTCCTGCACCGCCACCGGCGCGCCGATGCGGAATGCTTTCTTTAAGATCTCCGGCCGGATCGCATGCGCCTCGCCGCGCCGCAGCCGCAGCTGCGCATTGCGCACGCAGCAGCACCAGGCCATCGCCAGACTCACCAGCGCGCAGGCCAGCGCCGTGCCCACCCCCGCGCCGAGCACGCCGAAATGCGGGATCAGCAGCGCGTTGCAGACCACGTCCAGCCCGCACATCACCGCGTTGAGCACGCTCGGCGTGACCATGTCGCCCGCGCACTGCAAAAAGCCCGCGGTCAGCGAATTGAGCTGCGAAAACGGCAGCATCAGCGAAAACGTCAGAAAATACGCGCTCGCGTCCGCGCAGATCTCCGCGCCGCCGCCGAGCCAGCAGGGGAGCTTCCGGCAGATGCCGAGCCCCAGCAGCGCCAGCAGCGCCGCCAGCGTCAGGGCCGCCGCCAGCCCGTGCCGGACGACGGTCCGGGCCTCGGTGTCCTCGCCCGCGCCGATGCGGTGCGCGACCTGCACGGAAAAGCCCGCGGACACCGCGGTCGTCACGCCGCCGAACAGCCACGTGCTCGAGGCCACGAGGCCGATGGCTGCCGAGGCGTCCGCGCCCAGCGCGCCGACCATGGCAGAGTCGATATACTGCATGGCGATCGTCGTGATCTGCGTCAGAATGGCGGGCAGACTCAGCTGCCAGACCAGCCGGAGCTGCGGCGCGAGCGTCTTCCAGGTTTGTTTCGGCATGACTTCCTCCAAAAAACCGCCCGGGAGAGTCCGGGGCGGCAGATAAAAAACGATACCCGGCCTGGCCGGGTATCGCTGCAGCTTTGGATCACAGATCAGAACAGGTTCAGGACCAGCGTCAGGACGATGAACACGCCGCCGACCCACTTGGTGGCGAGGGCGAGCTTGGCGTCGAGACCCTTGTTCTTGTTCTTGCCGAGATAGGTATCACCGCTGCCGCCGGCAATGGCGCCAGACAGGCCCGCGGATTTACCGGACTGGATGGTCACGATAACAACAAGGCCGACAGCCAGGATGACCTGAATGATCGTTAAAATCGTATGCAGAGCGTTCATGATAATTCCTCCAAACCATATGCCGCCCTTCGCCGGCAGACGGCTCGCCGAGATCGTATCCAATCAGGCTGCTATTAAACAGCTAGAAAATCATATCATAATTCTGACCCGAATGCAAGGGGATATTTGCTGTTTTCCGCAAAAATCAGCTCTTTGTGACCCAGGTATTCGTGGCAAGACAGGTGAGATAGGCGTTGATGAAGCCGTCGAGCCCGCCGTCCATCACGGCGTTCACGTTCGAGGTCTCATAGCCCGTGCGCGTGTCCTTGACGAGCGTGTAGGGCATGAAGACGTAGTTGCGGATCTGGCTGCCCCACTCGATCTTGAGCTGCGCGCCCTTGATATCGGAGATCTTGTCGAGATGCTCGCGCTCTTTGATCTCGATGAGCTTCGAGCGGAGCATGCGCATGCAGGTCTCGCGGTTCTGGAACTGATCACGCTGCGTCTGGCAGGAGACGACGATGCCGGTCGGCTTGTGGATCAGGCGCACGGCGGAGCTTGTCTTGTTGATGTGCTGGCCGCCCGCGCCGGAGGAGCGGTAGACCTGCATCTCGATGTCCTCGGGCCGGATCTCGACGTCCTTGGAGTCATCGGTGATCTCGGGGATGACCTCGACCGCGGCAAACGAGGTCTGCCGCCGGGCGTTGGCGTCGAACGGAGACACGCGCACGAGGCGGTGAACGCCGTTTTCGCTCTTGAGCAGGCCGTAGGCGTTCTCGCCCTCGATGAGGATGCTGGCGGATTTGATGCCCGCCTCGTCGCCGTCGAGGTAGTCGAGGATCTTGTAGCTCAGGCCGTGCTGCTCAGTCCAGTGGGTGTACATGCGGTAGAGCATGGAGGCCCAGTCCTGCGCCTCGGTGCCGCCCGCGCCCGCCTGGAAGGAGACGATGGCGTTGTTGTTGTCGTACTCGCCGGACAGAAGCGTCTCGAGCCGGGCCTTTTCCATCTCCTGCTCGAGCTGGACATAGCCCTCGGTCAGCTCGGGGAGCATGGAGTCGTCGCCTTCCTCGATGGCCATCTCACACAGCGTGTAAAGATCGTCCCACTGGCTGCACATTCTCTCATACAGCTCGACCTTGGACTCGAGCAGGCGGCTCTGCTTCATGACCTTCTGTGAGACCTCCTGATTGTCCCAGAAGCCGTCGGAGTCGATCTGCGCGTGCAGACGTTCGATCTCCTCCTTCGCCGCCTCAATGCCGAGCGAGTCGGACAGCGCGTCCAGCTTCGGCCGGATATTGTTGAGTTTTACTTTATATTCATCAAATTCGATCATGGTTTCCCCACACTTTTCAAAATTATCGAAGAATATTATACAGGAAAACAAATGGGATGTAAAGAGGCAAAGCGCCTTCCCACGCGGAGAAGACGCTTTTCCGCCTCAGCGGCGGCTGACTTCGTATTCCTCATCCCGGAAGATCAGATCATCCAGATCCCCGTGATCCGTAAACCCACAAAATCTTCTGTCCATACGCTTCCTCCTTTTTGCGATCCTGCTTAGTATATGAGCATCCAGAGGAAAATGCGCGTGAAAATTGACGGCAGAGCATCCCAAAGCCTTCCCCTACGAGGGGAAGGTGGCACGGCGAAGCCGCGACGAATGAGGTGGAGGCACTTGCATTTGCGCGGCGCTGTCCACCTCATCAGTCACCTCCGGCGACAGCTTCCCCTCATAGGGGAAGCCCTGGGGTGCGCACCTCCAAAGCCTCCCCTTCCATGGGAGGTGGCTCGGCGTAAGCCGAGACGGAGAGGTCGCTGCAGATTTGATACAACCTCTCAGCCAGCCTTCGGCTGCCAGCATCCCTACCCCTTTTGTCCCTTCGGGACATTTCCCCCTGATAGGGGGAATCGGCCCCTGAAAGGGGAGCCTCTGGTTATCCGACGATATCCTCATACAGAGTCTGCATGGCTTCGACGGTGCAGTCGGTGAAGCGGTTCTGGGCGGCGAGCTCGGGGGTGTAGTCCTCCAGGAGCATGGGGCGGTAGTCATACCAGCCGGACGCCGGGTCGCGGAGGATGACGTTGATGGTGGGCTTCAGCTCATATTCCTCCACGCGTGTGCCATCCTTGTCCTTGACGATCGTGACGCTCGCCATGCCGCCGAGCAGATTGATCATCTCCTTCTGGTGCGACAGGAAGTTGCCGAGGCTGTAGTAGACCGGAACGTCCCGGCCGTCCGCGGCTGTGAGCAGCCCGGTCGGCTGCAGCGTGTGCGGATGGCCGCCGATGATGAGATCCGCGCCCGCGTCCGCCATCTCCTGCGCCCAGCGCAGCTGACTCTCATCCGGCGAAAGCTCGTCCTCCGTCCCCCAGTGCGGGAAGACGATGACGAAGTCGGCCTCCTGCTTGGCCTGCGCGATGCGGCCGCAGACCGTGTCGGTGCTCGAGAGCATATCCACCATCCAGCGCTTTTCGGGCATGGAGTTGTTGAGCCCGTAGGTGAAATTCAGCATGGCGATGCGGATGCCGTTTTTCTCCACGATGGGGATGACCGCAGCATCGGCCTCCGAGTCGTGGATGCCGAGCGTCGTGATGTCGGGGTAAGTTTCATGGAAGTAGCGGAGCGTGTCGGTGACGCCGGTCTCCTTTTTGTCGAAGCAGTGGTTCCCGGCGAAGGTCACCACATTGAAGCCCGCGTCCGCCAGCGCGTCAGCGACCTCGATGGGCGAGCCGAAGATCGGATAGCTCGCGATCAGCGACCGATCCTGGACCAGAATGGTCTCCTGATTGATGCAGGCGAGGTCGTACTGCTGCACGATGGGGCGGATATCGTCAAAAAACGGGGTGAAGTCGTAGCCGCCCTCGGGCGTCTCGGCGGACCAGTAGACGCAGTTGTGGATCAGATCGTCGCCCACCGCCATCAGCGTGACGCGCGCGGGCTCCGGCTCCGGCTCGGCCGCAGGTTCCGGGACCGCCTCCGGCTGCGCGCCGGAGACGGTCTCTTCCGCGGTCTGGACCGGCAGCTGCGCCGCAGCGTCCGGCTGGCCGGAGACGGCTGCCGCCGCCGGCCGTGCATCGGACTGCCGCGGCAGAAAGGCCTGCCGCACCACCCAGCTGCCGCCGAGAATGACGGCAGCCAGCAAAAGCAGGATCAGGATCAGACCCAGGGCAAAGGAGGGCTTTTTGTTCGGCTTCACGGACATCGGATGCACTTCCTTTCTGTATGGCTGCGCCAGTTTGCCTTACTGTAAGATTCCGTATTCCGCCTTGACGGTCAGGATGCGCAGCACGCTCTCATCGATGCGCGATTGCGTCAGCGTGCCGTCTGCCACGGCGGCTTTGACCGCGTCGAACGCGCCCTGCAGGTCAGACGGCATGAGGATCATGTCGCACCCGGCGGCAAGCGCCTGTACGGCGGCCTCGCCTGCGGAATAGTGGTCGGTGATGGAGGACATGGACTGCGAGTCGGTGATGATGACGTTCTGGTAGCCGAGCTTGTCCCGCAGGATGTCGGTCACGATGGCGGAGGAAAGATCGGCGGGCGTGTCGCTGCCGGTCACGTTCGGGTAGGACAGGTGCGTGACCATGACGAACGGGACGCTCCCTTCCTGCGCGATGATCGACTGGAAGGGGACCAGGTCGCAGCTTTCCAGCTCATCCAGCGTTTTTTCCACGATGGACGTGCCGTTGTGATCGTCGACCGTGGCGCTGCCGTAGCCGGGGAAGTGCTTGAGGCAGGAGACGACGCCCTCTGCCCGCAGACTCTTGACGATGACGCCCGCGAGCGACGCGCACAGCTCCGGATCCGAGCCGAACGAGCGGCTGCCGATCACGCTGTCAACGCCGGAGACGACGTCGCAGTCCGGCGCGAAATCCAGATTGAAGCCGAGGCCGGTCAGATTGGCCGCGAGCGTCTGCCCGGCGGCATAGACCTGCGCGGGATCGGCGCTCTGGCCGAAGGAGCGCATGTCGGCGACCTTCGTGCCGCCCAGCGCCTCGTTTGCGCCGATGCGGCTGACCGTGCCGCCCTCCTCATCCACGCCCAGAAACAGCGGGATCTTCGCATACGACTGCGTGTTGGCGAGCAGCGCGGCGGCCTGCGCCCGGTCTTCAAGGTTCTTGGCAAAGTAGACGATGCCGCCGACCGGATACTGCGCGAGCGCATTTTTTGTCGCCTCGCCCGCGACAGTGGCGGTATTGACGTTCGTGATGGCCTCCGGCGTGACGAAGAACAGCTGCCAGAGCTTTTCATCCTCCGTCATGGAGGCGAGGGTGGCCTGTGCGGTCTTCTGCGCGTCGGTGACGGGGGCGTCGTCCGGCGCGGCGGGATCCGCGGCGGGCTCGGACGGCTGCTCGCTGTCCGGCTGCTCCGGCTGCGCGGCCTCGGCCTGCTCGGGCAGCTCGCCCTCATACGGCGCTTCGCGCTCCGGCTCCACGGCGGTCTGCTCGGAGGAGAAGACGGAGTCGGTCTGGATGGTCTCGGCCTGCTGCGGCTGCTGCTTTTCCGGGAGCGTCTTCCAAAGAAGCACGCCTACACCGCCGAGCAGCGCGATGCAGAACAGGATGGCGAGAACGGCGGGTAATTTGCTGCGCGGGTGATCCATAGAATGCGGTACCTCACTTATGATAGAGCGTGTGCGACTGATAGACAGGCTCAAACGTGACGTTCATGCCCAGACGCTTGAACATGCCCTCGTCGACGGAGGACAAAATGACGGACGAATGCACCTGGCTGCCGCGAAGCGAGGCCAGCGCCTCCATGGCCAGCTCTGCCGTCGGATTCGTGACGGCGCTGATGGACAGCGCGATCAACACCTCGTCGGTGTGCAGGCGGGGGTTGGAGTTGCCGAGATGCTCGATCTTCAGATGCTGGATGGGTGCGAGGACCATGGGGGAGATGAGATTTACGCGGTCGTCGATCCCGGCGGAGAGCTTGATGGCGTTGAGCAGGGCGGCGCAGGACGCACCCATGAGCCCGGAGGTCTTGCCGGTAACGATCCGGCCGTCCGGCAGCTCGATGGCGGCGGCGGGCGCGCCGGTCTCGGCGGCTTTGGCCCGGGCGGCGGGGACGGTCCTGCGCATGCCGACGTCCAGATGCAGGGAGTTCATGAGCATCTCCTGCTTGCGCAGCTCCTCGGGCATGGCGATGCCCTTCTTGACGGCGCAGGCGGAGGCAAAGTAGCGGCGGATGATCTCCTGATACGACGCCTCGCGGCAGACCTCGTCGTCGCAGATGGCGAAGCCCGCCATGTTGACGCCCATGTCCGTCGGGCTCTTGTACGGGCACTCGCCGAAGATGGAGCGGAAGATCGTCTCAAGGACCGGATAAATTTCAATATCGCGGTTGTAGTTGACCGTCGTCTCGCCGTAGGCTTCGAGATGGAAGGGGTCGATCATGTTGACATCGGCCAGATCGGCCGTCGCCGCCTCGTAGGCGAGGTTGACCGGGTGCTTGAGCGGGAGATTCCAGATCGGGAACGTCTCATACTTGGCGTAGCCCGCGTTCACGCCGCGCTTGTGCTCCTGATACAGCTGGCTGAGGCAGGTGGCCATCTTGCCCGAGCCGGGGCCCGGCGCGGTCACGATGACGATGGGGCGGCTGGTCTCGATGTACTCGTTTTTGCCGTAGCCGTCGTCGGAGACAATGAGGCCGATGTTCGAGGGATAGTCCGCGATGGGGTAGTGGCGGTAGACCTTCACGCCCAGCGCCTCCAGCTTGCGCTGGAACAGGTCGGCCGCGTGCTGCCCGGCGTACTGCGTGATGACGACGCTGCCGACGTACAGCCCGATGGAGCGGAAGGTATCGATCAGCCGCATCACGTCCAGATCGTAGGTGATGCCGAGATCGCCCCGGCGCTTGTTCATCTCGATGTGGGCCGCGTTGATGGCGATGACGATCTCCGCCTGGTCCTTGAGCTGCAGCAGCACCTTCATCTTGCTGTCCGGCAGGAAGCCCGGCAGCACGCGCGAGGCGTGGTAATCGTCAAACAGCTTGCCGCCGAATTCCAGATAGAGCTTGCCGCCGAAGGTGTGCACGCGCTCGAGGATCCGCTCAGACTGCAGACGCAGATACTTTTCAAGATCAAATCCGATTTTTGCCATAATGATGTTCTTTTCCTTTTCTTCGTAGTTGCACAGAATCATTTGTTCACCATAAATGATACCGCGAATCGCGCCGGACTGCAACCGTCTGCCGGGGAAAAAATAGACCAAACTTTCCATCTCCTTTTTGAGAGGTTTCGACAACTCCCCGCCGGAAGTGGAAACCTTGACTTTGGCTGGGAAAGAAAGTATAGTATAATCAATATAGTGGGCCATTCGCCCAACTTACAGCACGAAATATTGTGAGGAATCCGCATGAAACAACAAAAAGCCTACGGAAACGAGTCTATCTCGTCTTTGAAGGGCGCAGACCGCGTCCGGCTGCGGCCGGCGGTCATCTTCGGCTCCGACGGCCTCGAGGGCTGCGAGCATGCCGTCTTTGAGATCCTCTCCAACGCCATCGACGAGGCGCGCGAGGGCTACGGCAAACAGATCCTGGTCACCCGCTTTGCCGACCATTCCATCGAGGTCGAGGACTTCGGCCGCGGCTGTCCCGTCGACTGGAACGAAAAAGAGGGCCGGTACAACTGGGAGCTCGTCTTCTGCGAGCTCTACGCGGGCGGCAAATATCAGAACAATACCGGCGGCGACTACGAATTCTCCCTCGGCCTCAACGGCCTCGGCTCCTGCGCCACGCAGTATTCGTCCGAATACTTCGACGCCACCATCCGCCGCGACGGCTATAAATACTCCCTCCACTTTGAAAAGGGCGAGCTCGTCGGCAAAATGAAAAAGGAACCGACCGACCGCAAGGCCACCGGCTCTGTCTTCCGCTGGAAGCCCGATCTCGAGGTCTTCACCGACATCGATATCCCCAAGGAGTACTTTGAGGACATCCTCAAGCGCCAGGCCGTCGTCAACGCGGGCGTGACCTTTACCTTCCGCAACGAGGAAGACGGGAAATTCACGAAGACCGACTACTGCTATCCCAACGGGATCCTGGATTATGTCAACGAGATCGCGGGCGAGCAGACGCTCACCATGCCGCAGTTCTGGCAGGCCGAGCGCAAGGGCCGCGACCGCGAGGACAAGCCGGAGTACAAGGTCCGCATCTCCGCCGCCCTGTGCTTCTCCAACCGCGTCAGCCGTCTGGAGTATTACCACAACTCCTCCTGGCTCGAGCACGGCGGCGCGCCGGAAAAGGCCGTCAAAAACGCCTTCGTCTACGCCATCGATGCCTACTGCAAGCAGGCGGGCAAATATACCAAGGGCGAGTCGAAGCTCACGTTCCAGGACGTGGCCGACTGCCTCGTCCTCGTGACGAACTGCTTCTCCACGCAGACCTCCTACGAGAACCAGACCAAAAAGGCCATCACGAATAAATTCGTGCAGGACGCCATGACTGAGTTCTTCCGCGACCGTCTGCACGTCTACTTCATCGAAAACAAGCAGGAGGCCGACCGCATCGCCGATCAGGTCCTCGTCAACAAGCGGAGCCGCGAATCGGCCGAAAAGGCCCGCCTGAACATCAAAAAGAAGCTGACCGGCAGCCTTGACATCGCCAACCGTGTGCAGAAGTTCGTCGACTGCCGCACGAAGGATGTGTCAAAGCGCGAGATCTATATCGTCGAGGGCGATTCCGCCCTTGGCTCCGTCAAGCTCTCGCGCGACGCGGAGTTCCAGGGCATCATGCCCGTCCGCGGCAAGATCCTCAACTGCCTGAAGGCCGATTACGAGCGCATCTTCAAATCCGACATCATCACCGACCTCATCCGCGTGCTCGGCTGCGGCGTAGAGGTGCAGACGAAGAAGACGAAGGACCTGTCCGCGTTCGACCTTGAGAACCTCCGCTGGAACAAGGTCATCATCTGCACCGACGCCGACGTCGACGGCTACCAGATCCGCACGCTGATTTTGACCATGATCTACCGGCTCTGCCCCACGCTCATCCAGGAGGGCTACGTCTATATCGCGGAGTCGCCCCTCTATGAGATCACCTGCAAGGACAAGACGTGGTTCGCCTACACCGACGCGGAGAAGACCGAGATCGTCAAGAAGCTCGAGGGCAGGAAGCTCTCCATCAACCGCTCCAAGGGCCTCGGCGAAAACGACCCCGAGATGATGTGGATGACCACCATGAACCCCGCCACCCGCCGCCTCATCAAGGTCATGCCCGAGGACATGGAACGCACTATGCAGGTCTTCGACCTCCTCCTCGGCGACAACCTCCAGGGCCGCAAAGACCACATCGCCGAAAACGGCTACAAATACCTCGACCAGCTGGATGTGTCGTGACCCGTCCAAAGGCTCCCCCCTATAGGGGAAGCCTTGGTGCGTGTGAAAATCCAAAGCTTCCCCTCTCAGGGGAGGTGGCTTGGCGCAGCCGAGACGGAGAGGTTGCAGCAAATTTGCGACGACCTCTCAGTCAGCCTGCGGCTGACAGCTCCCCTGAAAGGGGAGCCATGTCCGCTGCGGCGGACTAACCCCTCAGGCCCTTCGGGCCAGCTCCCCTTGACAAGGGGAGCCTTGCGTTTGCGCAAGCCCAAAGCCTCCCCTTGCTAAGGGGAGGTGCCGAACGAAGTGAGGCGGAGAGGTTCCGTCTGCGGAATCTGCTCCGTCTGGGATGCGACCTCCATGACCCAGAATTCCCGGCGGTCTCCGGCCGCCAGACAATAAGGAACGAATCACTATGCCAAAGAAAAAACAACCGGAAAGCAGAAAGCAGGACGATCCGAATGTGATGGGGCTGCGGGCGGAGGTGCTCGAGCAGCCGATCTGCCAGACGCTGGAGTCGAACTACATGCCCTACGCCATGTCTGTCATCGTCTCGCGCGCCATCCCGGAGATCGACGGCTTCAAGCCGTCGCACCGCAAGCTGCTCTATACCATGTATGAGATGGGGCTTCTCACCAAGCCCCGCACAAAATCCGCCAACATTGTCGGCCAGACGATGAAGCTGAACCCTCACGGCGACGCTGCCATCTATGAGACCATGGTCCGCCTCGCCCGCGGCAACGAGACGCTGCTGCACCCCTTCGTCGACTCCAAGGGCAACTTCGGCAAGGTCTACTCCCGCGACATGGCCTACGCCGCCTCCCGCTACACAGAGGCGAAGCTCGAGCCGATCTGTCAGGAGCTCTTCCGCGACATCGACGCCGACACCGTCGACTTTGTCGACAACTACGACGGCTCCATGCAGGAGCCTGTCCTCCTGCCGACGACCTTCCCGAACGTCCTCGTCTCGGCCAACATGGGCATCGCCGTCGGTATGGCGTCGAACATCTGCTCGTTTAACCTCGCCGAGGTCTGCCGCACGACGATCGCGCTCATCAAAAACCCGGACGCGGACCTGCTCGACACGCTCCCGGCCCCGGATTTCCCGACGGGCGGCGAGATCCTCTACGATCCGGCGCAGATGCTGCAGATCTACCAGACGGGCCGCGGCTCGTTCCGCCTGCGGGCAAAATGGCGCTATGTCAAAGAGGGGAACATGATCGAGATCTATGAGATCCCCTATACCACCGCCACCGAGATCATCCTCGACAAGGTCGCCGAGCTCATCAAGGCCAACAAGGTCCGCGAGATCAGCGACATGCGCGACGAGACCGACCTGAACGGCCTCAAGCTCACCATCGACCTCAAGCGCGGCGCCGACCCCGACAAGCTCATGCAGAAGCTGTTCAAGACGACGACGCTGCAGGACGCCTTCGGCTGCAACTTCAACATCCTCATCGCCGGCATGCCGCGCGTGATGGGCGTGCGCGAGATCCTGCAGGAGTGGACCGCGTGGCGGACCGAGTGCGTGCGCCGCAGGCTCTATTTCCAGATGAACAAAAAGAAGGACAAGCTGCACCTGCTCAAGGGCCTCGGCCGGATCCTTCTCGATATCGACAAGGCCATCGCCATCATCCGCGAGACGGAGCTTGACGCCGAGGTCGTCCCGAACCTCATGATCGGCTTCGGCATCGACCAGATCCAGGCCGAATACGTCGCCGAGATCAAGCTGCGAAACATCAACAAGGAATTCATCCTGAACCGCCTGAAGGAGACGGAGTCTCTGGAAAAGGAGATCGCCGAGCTCGAAGCGACGCTCGGCTCCGAAAAGAAGGTGCAGGCGCTCATCTGCAAGGAGCTCGAGCAGGTCGCGCAGAAATACGGCAAGGAGCGCAAGACCACCCTTGTCTACGACCACGAGCTGCAGCAGGAGCCCGACGACGAGCCGGAAAACGACTATCCCGTCACCGTCTTCCTCTCCCGCGAGGGCTATTTCAAGAAGATCACGGCGCAGTCGCTGCGCATGTCCGGCGAGCAGAAATTCAAGGAGGGCGACAGCCTGCTTCTGACCTGCCCCGCGCAGAACAGCAGCGAAATGCTCGTCTTCACCGACAAATATCAGGTCTACAAGACCCGCATCTCCGACTTTGCCGACGGCAAGGCTTCTGCGCTCGGCGATTACCTGCCCGGCAAGCTCGGCTTCGACGAGGGCGAGAGCTTCCTCACGGCCGTATTCCCCGGAAAATATGAGGGGAACCTGCTCTTCGTCTTCGAAAACGGCAAGGCGGCCAAGATCGCCGCCAGCTGCTACGACACGAAGTCCAACCGCAAGCGGCTCACCGGCGCCTACTCCGACAAGAGCCCGGTCAGGGCGATCATCGACCTGCCGGAGGAGAAACAGATCGTCGTCCGCGCCTCGGATGGCCGCGCGCTCATCTTCTCCACGGCCCAGCTCGCCGTCAAGACCACCCGTTCGGCGCAGGGCGTGGCCGTGATGAGCCTCAAGCGCAAGGCCGTCGTCGAATCGGCCGCGGAGCTGGAAAAAACGCCGATCAGCAACGTCGGCCGCTATTCGGCCCGCACGCTGCCCGCCGCCGGCGCGCTCGTCCGCCCCGAGGATATCGGCGAGACCCAGATGAAGCTGGACATCTGACGCAGGGAATGATAAACCCGCACGAACACAATAGGGAGGATGACGGTTTGAAACGAGAAACATGCAGGACCATCTGGCAGATGGGATGGAAGATCACCCTCGGCTGCGCGATCTTCGCGCTGGGCTTCGACCTGTTTCTGGAGCCGAACAGCCTGAATGTCGGCGGCATGAGCGGTCTGGCCATGATCCTCCGCGAGCTCCTCGGCTTCGGCTCCATCGGCGTGCTGACGATGCTGCTGAACGTGCCGCTGTTCGTCCTCGGCGCGCGCAAGCTGGGGAAGAAGTTCCTGTTCGGGTCGCTGGCCGGGATGATCCTGAGCTCCGCATTCATCGATCTGTTCGCCGTGATCCCGGCCCCGAAGACCGAGATCCTGCTCGACAGTCTCTACGGCGGGCTGCTGGTCGGCCTCGGGCTCGGTCTCGTCTTCCTCTCCGGAGCGACGACGGGCGGGTCCGACATCGCGGCCAAGCTTCTGCGCCGCCGCTTCCGCTCGGCCAGCCTCGGCAAGGTCCTGCTGGCGATCGACCTGTTCATCATCTTCCTGACGGGCGTTGTCTTCCGCGATATCTCCAGGACGCTCTACAGCGCCCTGCCGCTGGCGGTCTCGTCGGTCGTCATGGATCAGCTGCTCTACGGGCTGGACCATTCCACCGTCGCGCTCATCATCTCCAAACACTACCAGCAGGTCTCCAAGCAGATCGAGACCCGGCTCGACCGCGGCGCGACCGTCCTTGACGGCAGCGGCAGCTATACGGGCCAGCCGCGGCCGGTCCTCATGTCAGCCGTGCGTCAGCGCGAGCTGCCCGAGCTCAAGACCATCGTCCGCGAGATCGACCCCGACGCGTTCGTCATCCTCCTGCCGGCCCATCAGGTGCTGGGCGAGGGCTTCCGCCGCGCGGGCGACGAGCTGTAAGGAGGGACCGGCTTGAAACGAAGACTTCTGACCGTCCTTTTCGCCCTGCTTCTGCTCCTTCTGTGCGGCTGCGCCGCGCTGGTGCCGTCGGAATACACCCTCGTCACCCCGCACAACCCCGGGACCAAGACCGAGCAGCAGAGCGACGTGCTGACGGTCAGCAACTACAAGATGCTCAAAAACGCCCTGCGCACGCTTGTCCAGAACGGCGTGGAGCACGGCGTTATCCATACGAGCCAGTACGAGGCGGATATCGAAGCGGATCTGCCGCAGGCCGTCTATGAGATCGCCCGCGAGGATCCGATCGGCGCCTACGCCATCGACTATATCACGCATGACTGCACCCTGATCGTCGCCTATTACGAGATCAAGGTCGACATCACGTTCCGGGATGTCCTGACGCCGCTGGACGAGATCGAATACGTCGGCGGCGAGACCGAGGCCGGGCGTCTTATCAGCCGGGCGCTGGAGGACTACGACGACCATCTGACCCTCTACGCGACCTATCCCGGCCGGCCGGACTATGCCGCCCTTGTGCAGAACTACTGCGACAGCCACCTGCGCGAGCATGCGGCCGAACCGGAGCTGACCGTCACCGAATACCCCGCCGACGCCCGCAACCGGATCGTGGAGCTGGTCTTTTCCTATCCCGCCTCCCGGCGGGAGCTGCAGGAGATGCAGCAGGACGTGCGCGAGAGTCTGGCGGCGGCAGAGGTTTACGTCCGCTACTGTACGAGCGAGACGGAGAAGGCCGCGCTGCTGTTTACCTATCTGGCCGAGCGCTTCCCGTATCAGCAGGGCGACAGCCGCACGCCGGTCTATTCCGCGCTCTGCCAGGGCGTGGCGAACAGCAAAAGCATGGCGCAGAGCTGGCAGCTGCTGTGCGACGAGGCGGGGCTCAGCTGCAGGACCGTCAGCGGTCTGCGCGGCGGCGAGGCGTACTGGTGGAACATCGTGACGCTCGACGGCGTGTCCTGCCACGTGGACGTGCTGCGCGATCTGCTGGACGGCAGCACGCTGCGGCTGCGGTATGATGAGGACATGGCGGGCGGCTATTACTGGGACACCGAAGACGTCCCGGCCTGCCCCGCACCCGCCCCCGAGGAAGAAGAACCGGAAGCCCCCGCCCCCACCGAAGACCAACCCGCCTCTGAGGACCCCGCGGAGGATCCTGCCGAGACCCCGGAGGCTCAACCCACCGAGCCCGAGACCCCCTAAGGCTCCCCTCCCAGGGGCCGATTCCCCCTATCAGGGGGAAATGTCCCGAAGGGACAAAAGGGGGTAGGGATGCTGGCGCGCAGCGCCTGAGAGGTTGCTGCGGATTTGTATAGAAAAACCCCAACCGCAAATTCAGTTTGCGGTTGGGCAACCGGCAGGCGCAAATTTGCAAGAGTCAATCCCTCAGTCTCGGCTGCGCCGAGCCAGCTCCCTTTACACAAGGGAGCCTTTTCTTTATTTCTCGCCGAAGAGGCGGGATTTGAGGGCTTGCAGGAGCTCGAGGGAGCGGAATTTGACGGTGTAGGCGGGGTCGGCCTGGGTCAGGAGGCGGATCTCGCCGGTGGAGAAGCCGCCGGCGGCGGCCGCCTCGGCGAAGCCGTCTGCCGTGGCCGGGACGCAGAGCGACGGGAAGATGACGCACCACCAGTTGTGCCCCTCCCCCTGCCCGATCGTCACGCGCAGCGAATCATACACGCCCGCGGGCAGCGAAAAGGTATCATATTCCCGCGTCGGGAACAGCTCGCGGCGGAAGCTCACGCGGGCCAGGTCTTCGCTCCCCTGCCGCTGCAGCTCCGCGTTCGCCGCGGCCTCCAGCGCGGGCAGCTGCGCCGCGACGGCCTGCTTCGGATCCTCCGCCCCGTCCAGCACGCGCCCTGCCTCGCGCAGCACTGCGTCGCGCACGGCGAGCTTGACGGCCTGATCGGCGCTTGTATCGGAATTTGCCACCACGTGCAGGCGGATGATCTTGTCCGCCATGTGCTGGCTCTGGGCCTGCAGCACGGCGCAGAGCGTCACGGTCAGGGCGCTGGCGGCCAGAAGGATGAGGGATACGACTCGCTTTTTCATAAAAAACACCGTCCAAACTGGTTTTACAGACAGTTTGGACGGTATTTCGTTGGTTTAAACCGTTTTTGCCAGGAAGATCTCGCTGTATTTGTCCTTGAGCATCGTGCAGGCGACGGTCGCGTACTCAAACGAGTCGTAGATGCCGAACACGGCGGAGCCGGAGCCGGTCATCTGCGCGCCGTAGGCGCCGTAGGTGTACATCATGGAACGGATATAGTTGATATCGAAATGCTCCTGCATGACGATCGGCTCGAACACGTTGCACAGGCTCCCGCCGATGCCGAGCAGCTCGCCCTTCTGCAGGTTCAGCTGCATGGACTTGTGGTCCGGCCGCTTCTCGATGAAGGTCTCGTCGAGCTTGCGGTAGAGCTCCGGCGTGGAGACGGAGAAATCCGGCTTGCAGATGACGAGGAAGAACTCGGGCGCGGGCGGCAGCTTCGTCAGCAGCTCGCCGCGGCCCTCCACGATGGCCGTGCCGCCCATCACGCAGAACGGCACGTCGGAGCCGACCTGCGCGCCGAGCTCGCACAGCGCGGGGATGGACAGCGGGGCGTCATACGCGCGGTTGAGTGCCCGCAGGACGGCCGCCGCGTCGGCGCTGCCGCCGCCGAGACCGGCCTGCATCGGGATGCGCTTGCTGATGAAGATCTCCAGCCCCTCCCTGGGCAGGCCGGTGCGGGCGTAGAACGCCTCGGCCGCCTTCCATGCGAGATTGTCGCGGTCCTGCGGCAGGCCGCAGGTCACGAGCTCGGGCGTGGTATTCTCGTCCGCGTCGGGCGGAAGCAGCTCGCGGTAGCAGTGGACCTGCCAGCCCTCGCCGCCGAGGTCGACCAGCACGTCGTCATGCAGGGAAACGGTCTGCATGATGGACTTGATGTCATGGTAGCCGTCGGCGCGCCGGTCCAGCACGTCGAGCGTCAGATTGAGCTTTGCGAAAGCCCCTTCGGTGATGCGCTTCATTATGCCTTGATCTTTCTGCCTTCCAGATAGTACCGCTTTTCACGGCTGTGGCCCATGGAGAAGGTCTTCCGGGGCAGGACGCCGTCGGCGATGACGCCGCGGAACAGCTGGCTCTTTTCCATCGCGGGCAGCAGGAAGCCGATGGCGTTTTCCTGCTTGGCAAAGCTGATGAGCGCGTCGTCGTCGTGGATGTAGTCGATCTCACCCGGATTGGACTTCAGATATTCATCGAGGAAATGCTGCAGGATGCCAACGGCCAGCTCGCCCTTGTTCTTGTCGAGGACGATGGTGCCGGATTCTTCGCCGATGTACCACTTGACCGGGAAGCCTTCGGTGCCGCCGCAGGCGTCTTCGAGGGCCTTGAGGAGCTTCTTCGGCTCGGTCTTGAAGATGACGCGGTGGATGGGCTCGAAGACCTGCGCGGGGTCGTGGATGTTCTCGAGCTCGACGAGGGCATAACGCGCCGGATGGTTCGAGAGGTCGACGCCGGGGTTGTTCTTCTTGAGCTCTTCATAGCAGCTCTTGGCGGTAGCGAGGGAGTGGTTGCCGTCGCCGACGGCGAAGACCATCGGAGTGCCCTTGAGGCCGGTGTACTTCTCGCCGACAGTGGCGGAATACTCGGTCAGGGCCTTGTTGAAGTCTTCGACGTCCTTGCCCTCGACGAGCCAGCCGGTGATGTGGCCGCCGTCTTCCATGAGGTCAAAGTCGTAGATCTTCTTGAGGGAGTCCTTCTTGGCGGCGATCGGCTCGATGAGCTTCTTGTCGTGGTCGTCGCAGAGCATCAGCACGTGCGGCAGCTCGATGGGAGCGTCGCGGCGGACACGCTGGCGGGGCGGGATGCGCTCCGGCACGGTGCGCTCGGTGGCGCGGATGGCGGACGTTGCGCCGGGGGTGTAGTCATACGCGTCCAGGTCGACCATACCGACGAGGCCCTCGCGGATGGAGCCGTTCTCGAGCGTACGCTCAACGTAGACATAGCTGTTGGGATAGACCGTGAACACGCCGTCTTCCATGTACTTTTTCATGGTGGCGTTGATCTCGGCGGTGTGCTCCGCTTCCTTCTCGGTGCCGAGCTCGGCCTCGGGGAGGATGAGGTTGATGGTGGACACAGCGCCCTCGGCGTTCTTGCGCACGCGGTCCCAGTACGCCTGGTCGGACGTGAACTGGTCGCAGGCGATGACGGCCCATTTCTCCATATGATCGGTCTTGGGCATCAGGATATCAGCGGGTAAAAATGCGTTCATCTTGAATCACCTTTCACATTGTTTTTTTCGTATTATCAAGCCATAGCGGCTTTGATTCCGTTAAGAAGCTCGTCGTAGGTCTCGAAGGCGGGCAGCTGGGGATAGTCGGCCTTGATCTTGTCCGTCGAGCGGAAGAGGAAGCCGGCCTTGCTGGCGAGGATCATCTCCAGATCGTTGTAGCTGTCGCCGGAGGCGATGGTCTCGTAGCCGATGGACTGCAGGGCGCGGACGGTGGTGAGCTTGGAGTGCTCGCAGCGCATCTTGATGCCGGTAAGCATGCCGTCGCGGTCGATCTTGAGCGAGTTGCAGAGGATGGTCGGCCAGCCGAGCTTTTTCATGAGCGGCTGCGCGAATTCTTCAAACGTGTCGCTGACGATGACAGCCTGCGTCGTCGCGCGCAGCTCGTCCAAAAATTCCTTCGCGCCGGGCAGCGGGTCGATCTGCGCGATGACGTCCTGGATCTGCCGCAGGCCCAGGCCGTGCTGCCGCAGGATGTCCATGCGCCAGCGCATGAGCTTTTCATAGTCCGGCTCGTCGCGCGTGGTACGGCGCAGCTCCGGAATGCCGCTGACTTCGGAAAATGCGATCCAGATCTCGGGCACCAGCACGCCCTCAAGGTCCAGGCAGGTAATATACATAGGGCAGTCCTCGACTAAAAAAATTTGTTGAAGCCTAAAAAAATAACAGGCTCTGTGTTCATTATACAAAATCCTGCCGCAAAAGCAACAGGTATTTGAAGATTTTTGCCGCGGACGCATGAAGTGGGAACATGGGGGCCATACTAGCTTTGATTCAAGCTTGATTTTATGCAAGGAGATGGAATTATGGACACACTTTGTCTGATCCTCGCCACCATCGGGGCGATCAACTGGGGCCTGGTCGGCTTCGCGCGGTTCGATCTGGTCGCGTGGATCTTCGGCGGGCAGACCGCCGGGGTCAGCCGCGTGATCTACGCCGTCGTCGGCATCGCCGGACTGTGGTGCATCACGATGCTGTTCCGCAAAAAAGGCCGCCAGGAGGCATAAAAAGGGGCTCCCTTGTCACGAGGGAGCTTCTTTTTTTCATACGCAGCCCGCCAAGGCTCCCCTGGGAGGGGAGCCTTTTCTTTAGTGGAGGTTGCAGCGGACGATGCATTGGTAGCTGATGCCGTTGTAGGTGGTGGAGACGTAGGCGGTGCCGCTGCCTTCGGCTTTGACGACGCCGGTGCCGTCGACCGAGCAGATGGACAGGTCACTCGAGACCCACAGCAGCCCCGTGATCTTATTGCCGTTCGCGTCGCGCAGGGAGATCTGGAACGTCTCGCCCTTGACGCCCATGGTGACGTCGCTGTTGCTGATGGTACAATCGCCGGACTCGGCCGCGCCGTCTTCAAAGTTGCAGCGGACGATGCACGTCATCGCGGGGTTATCGTCCACGGTGACGGAGACGGTCGTGGTGCCGCTGCCCTTCGCGGTCAGAACACCGGAAGAAGAGACCGTGGCGATGGATTCGTCGCTCGAGACGTAGGTGATCTTCGCGCCTTCCGGCGCGCCGGTGACGGAGAGGGTGTACTGCTCGCCGGTATTGAAGAATGTCAGATCGTCCTTGCTGAGGGCAAGCGGGACGCTCCCCTCCTCCGTCGTCTCCGCGCCGACGTAGGCAAAGTCGCAGGTCACGAGGCACTGGGCCGTCTGCTCGCCGCAGGCGGCGGTGATGACGGCGGAGCCGGCGTTGACGGCGACGATCTTGCCCTGCTCGGAGACCGTGGCGACGTTTTCGTCGCTGGAGGTGAAGGTGACGGGCTCGGTGCACTCGGCGGGCTTGCGGGTGAAGGTGATGTTGAAGAAGCGGCCCGCGTCCTCGAACGTCACGGTCGGGGCCGAGAGCGTCAGGCTGGTGCAGGCGGCGCTTTCGGGCTGCTGGGACGTTTCTTCGGTCTGGACGGGCTTCTGGTCCTCCTCGTTGCGGTAGCGGTTTTCATCCGCGGCGGGGTCGGCTTCGGCCTCTGCGGGCTGCGCAGACTGCGCGGGTTCGGGCTGCGTTGTCTCAGGCTGGGTGTCGGCGGTCTGCGCGGGGGCTTCGAGCGTCGTCTCACGGTAGAGCGGCGACCAGCCGAGGCGGCTGAACGCCAGCAGCGCCCCGCCGAGCACAGCGAGGCCGAGAATGACGCAGATCGTGGCCATCATCCACTTCGGGATGGCGTAGACATTGCCGCCCTTTGGGGCCTCAGGCGTGTCGGAGCCGTCCTGCGCCGGGACAGCCGCGCCGGTACGCAGGCGCTTGCCGGTATAGCCGCGGGCGGCGCGGGCGCCGCCGGGCTCCTGCCGCAGACGCTTGCCGGCGGGGGCCTTTTCGGTCCGCGCGGGGGTGTCTGGCTGCGTGGGCTGGATTTTTTCCGGTTTATTTTCTGCGGCGGAGCGCACGCGCTTCGGCTCCGGCTGGGCGGGGGCCTTCTGGCCGCCGGCCGTCCGGCCGCAAAGCGGGCACTGGCTCAGACGCGCGTCATAGGCCGTGCCGCAGTATTCACAGTTTCTCAGTTCCATAAGAACCTCCGTTGTCGTTCCGCCCGCCGAACTGCGGGCGGCTTGCTTGCAAATGTTCAGACTTGAGGACAGTATATCACAGATTGTTACAGATTCCAAGTGGATGGGACAAGATATTGTATTGCATTTTTTATGAAAATGACATAGAATAAAGATGTGTTTGTAAAGGAGGCGAATGGTTTGCCAGAACTGAAAATGATATCGCCGCTGCTGACGAACATGGAAGTCGTCAAATGCATCAGCGTGCGCGGCGGTACATCTGTCTATATCGTAAAGAGCACAAAAAGCAATCAGTCCTATTATCTGAAGCATATCTGCATTCCGGAATCGCAGAAGCAGGTCGACGCGCTGATGTTCACCGGCGCGGCCGCCACAGTCGAGGATGCACAGAATTACTACAAGCAGGTCGCCGCCGACTATCAGGCGGAGCTCGAGACACTCGAAAAGCTCTCGGCCAGCCCGAACATCGGCTGCTACCGCAGCTACCAGATCGAGCCCAAGGAAGACGGCGTCGGCTTTGAGATCTACCTGCTCGCAGAATACCGCCAGACCCTCGCCGAGGTGCTGGCCGGGACGCCCATGACGCAGTCGGGCGCGGTGAATCTGGGCGTGGATCTGTGCAGCGCGCTGTGCAGCCTGCGCGAGGCGGGGCTCATCCACCGCAACGTCAAGCCGTCGAACGTTTACTTAAGCAGCTCGGGCCACTATCTGCTGGGCGATCTGGGCATCGCGAAGATCGACGAGCTCAAATACTGCTCCATGCCGGAAACCATGCTCAGCTCGTTCTCCGCGCCGGAGCTGTTCAGCCTGCTCGGGACGATCGAGCCGACGACCGACATCTATTCCGTCGGCATGATCCTCTACCGCATCTACAACGGCAACCACGGCCCGTTTGAGGATGAAAAGACCTCCGCCCGCGCGGCGGACAAGCTGCGCGTCACCGGCGAGCAGCTGCCGGCCCCGATGTACGCCGATTATGAGATGGCGGACATTGTGCTGAAGGCCTGCGCCTTCAAGCCCGAGGACCGGTATCAGACGCCGCAGGAGCTGCAGGAGGCGCTGCTGGAATACGGCAAGCGCAACGAGGCCTCCGACGCGCTGATCGTCCCGCCCATCCAGGGCGAGCCCGAGCCCATCGACCCGAACGCCGAAGAGGAGGTCGAGCCGGTCCAGTTTGCCGACACCGAGCAGATGGCCGACGACTTCAAGCAGAGCTTCTCCCCCGACACCGGGATGCTCAACGCCATCATCGACGAGGTCCACCGCGGCAGCGCCGGGCAGGACTCCATCGGTCTCGACGAAAATCTGCAGGACGCGTCTGAAGACGACGAGACGCCGGACGCTGCGGAAGCCGCGGAGGACGACGGCGAGCTGAAGATCAACCTGCCCCCGCGGGGCCAGCGCCGGAAAAAGGCGAAGGCTGCGCCCCGGTGGCTGCTGCCGGTGCTCATCAGCGCGGCGGCGCTGGCCGCGATCTGCGCGGCGGTGTGGTTCTTCATCATCGTGCCGTCCGTCACGTTCGTCAGCTCCGTGACCGTGACCGACATCGGCTCGGACTATCTGACCGTGCAGGTCGAGTCCGGCGAGGAAAGCGGCGCGTTCGACGTCACCTGCTCCGACGCCTACGGCAACCAGTCGAGTCTGGCCTATGTCGCCGGCGGCGAGCTGACCTTCGATTCGCTCGTGCCCGGCACGCAGTACACCATCGAGGCCGTCGCGCTCGAGGGCAAGAAGATGAGCGGCTCCTACTCCGCCACCGCCTCGACGCTCGCGGAGACGAAGATCCTGAGCTTCACTGCCACGCCCATCTCCATCACGCAGGCCGAGCTCAACTTCATCCTGCAGGATGGCCCGGACTTCGACACCTGGACCGTCACCTACGAGACCGCCGGGACGGAGCCGAAGAGCGTGAGCTTCTCCGGGCACTCCGTCGTCATCAGCGATCTGCTGTCCGACTCGGAATACACGTTTACCCTGCAGGCCCCGGCCGACACCCTGCTCACCGGCGCCGTCAGCACCGCCCTTTCGACGGTCCCGACCGTCGAGCTGCAGGCCGACAGCGTGACCATCGCGCTTTCGAGCTCCTCGGCCATCCTCACCTGGCAGTATGACGGCGACGCGCCGGAAAAGTGGGTCGTCACGATCAAGGACAAGGCCGGCTTCGAGGAGACGAAGGAGGTCACGGTCCCGAACGTCACGTTTGACGATCTGGTCTCCGGGACGGAGTATGAGATCGTTATCTCCGCGCCGACGATGCTCTCGAGCTACGCCATGAGCGTCACGCCGACCATCACGAAGGTCACGGAATTCAAATCCACTTCCGAGACCGACGAGAGCGGCCGCACGATCAACGTCAATCTCGACTGGACGTGCGAGACCGAGCCAGCCGACCCCAACTGGGTCGTCACCTACACACTGCAGGACGTGGAAAACGCGGAGCCGGTCACCATCGAGACCGACACCGAAAGCTGCATCATCCCGGCCAACAACATGTACCCCGGCGCAACGTACAAGGTCACGCTGGCGCTCAAGAGCGGCGATTCGCTCGACGGCGAGACGGAGCTGACCTTCACGACCGCGAACGTGGACAACCCCTACACGGCCAACGGCGTCAAGAGCCCCTACACGGGCCTGTTCGTCAAGCCGAATAAGGAGACGTTCCGCTACGTCGACCTGGTCTCGCCGCGCACGACGTTCTCGAAGGGTGAGCTTGTCGCCTTTGACGTGGACGCTGGCAGCACGCTGGACGATTCGTCCGACGGGACCGTGATGGTCAACCTCGTCGTCCGTGACGCGGACGGCAAGCTGGTCGATTCCTCCAGCTCGGTCCTTGTGTGGAGCGAGATGTGGGAGAAGAACATGTTCGTCGGCTACTTCCCGCGCACCCCGCAGACCGACGGCGACTATGTGCTCTTCATCTACATCGGCAACCAGCTGCTCGGCTCCGCAAAGTTCAAAATTCAGAGTTGATCCTCTCCCCCCGCCGCCCGGCTCCGGGCGGCGGGTTTTCCGCGGGTTTTTGAGCAATATCTGGAATAAATGGCGCAAATGTCAAGTATTTTGTGCGAAAAAGATAGAATAAATTTTTGAGGGCTCATGCGGCGCGGTCAAAGGCGAGCTCGAACGCTTGCGCCGAGGACATAAAGCCGAGTATTTCTCGCGGGTAGTTGTTGAGCCACGTCTCGACGCGCTTCACTTCCGCCGCCGTCACCTTGTCGAAGTCCGTCCCTTTCGGGAATTGCCGCCGTATCATGCGGTTAATATTCTCGTTCGTGCCGCGCTCACAAGAGCTATACGCATGACAGTAATAGACCGTCGTCCGCTTTGCATCCTTGCGCCGGGCGCTCCGCTCGATGCCGTCAGCATCCGCGAACTCGGAGCCATTGTCTACGGTTATCGTTTTGAATATCCGATAGAACGCCGCACCGTAAAGGCGCTCGAGGCGGTCTAATGCCGCGACGACCGTCTCGGCGCGCCCGTCCTTAATGCGGATAATGATTTCCCGCCGCGTAACGCGCTCGGAGAGGACGAGGAGGCGGGCTTTCGTCCGTTTCTTCCCGACGACGGTATCCATTTCCCAATGTCCCGGCTCCTGCCGCTCGTTGATATACTCCGGCCTCTGCTCTATACTCGTGCCGCTGGATGCCCGAGCCTGTTTCTTGCGGATTGTTCTATGCTTCTTTTTGCGGTCGCCCTTTTCCGGGAGGTCTTGATTTGTGAGCGTGAGGAAAACGCCGTCCTCGACGTACTTGTAAATTGTCGCACGGCAAAAGGTTATTCCGAAGTGTTTATATTTTTCCTGCTTGAGTAGAGCGCACACCGCCGCCGGGGAATAGTCCTCATTTCCGATTTTGTCCTCGATAAACTGCGCGGCGGCGTGATTTTTCCCAATCTTGAGCGGAGCACCTTTCGCGGCGAGCCCCTCTTGATAGCGCGCCTCGGCCTTTTCCGGGCTATACCGTTCCTCGGTCGTGTAATCGGAGTTTAGATGCTCATACGTCCCGCGCTTGAGCTCGCGGTAAACGGTGCTGATATGTACGCCCAGCTCCTCGGCGATTTCTTTTTTCGAGTGTCCATGCTTGAGCATCGTCTCGAGCTTGATACGGCTCGTCCAATTAAGTTGTTTATACGTCCGCTCTCCCATAGCGCGCCCTCCCTCGAGATATGAAAAAAGGGCGGGAAAGTCCCGCCCTCTCGTTACCGCGATAGAAAGTCCTCTATCGCCTTTTTGATAATCTGTGCTTGCGGTATGCCCTCGGCTGTGCATTTCTCGCGGAAAGCCGCCGCGAGCTCTTTCGGGACTCGCGCCGAAATAACGTCGTAGACCTTTTCATTATATCGAGTCTTTACCGCCGTCGAGGTCTTAGTCTTTCTTTTTTCCTCTGCCATTCTGCCGCCTCCTTTTGGCGTTGATGAAAATAGAGATTGCGGATAGGGTAATGCTTACCCCGCACAAAACATAGATAACCGTTGTCATGGTCGTTTGACATTGAGCGCATTTCGTGTTATCCTTGGAGGGCAAGGGGGATTTCTCCCCCTGCCCTTTACTCGGTGAGCTTTTCTATCAGCAGTAGAATAGCAATCACGAGATTTAGGATTGCGGTAACAAGGTTTAAGTAGCTGTCCGGCTCTGCCTTGTTGCCGCGTTTCTTTTTTCGCTTGCTCAATGCGTTTACCTCCTTTCTGTCTATTATAATATCATACTGCTTGCAGTATGTCAAGCGTTATTTAGAAAAAAGTGCAAAAATATCCCCGGCACGGAGCCGGGGATTTACTCTATTCCGAGGAGCCAAAGGGCGGACACGCCGAGGACGCGGGCAAAGACGGGTATCTCGTAATCGGGAATAAAGCGCGTCCCGATTTCGATACGGCTTATCGAGTCCCGCTCCATTGTTACGCCCTCGACCTGTACCCGCGCCGCGAGGTCGCTTTGTGAGAGCCGGAGCTTGAGCCGCGCCTCCCGGATGCGCTCGCCGCTTATATTCTTCTTTCCCTCAAAATCGTATATCCGCAAGCTCTCGCCTCCCTGTGTTAATGGTCTGTATTTTTCTTGACTTTAGCACATACACAACGCATAATTGTGTTAAAGGTCAGCAGACCGAAAAAATAGGAGGGAGTTACTCATACCATGAAAAAGCATATTGTTACTTGCGTGAAGTGCGGGAGGCAGTTCGACGCGAACGAGGGCGGCGCTTATTATCCCGAGTCCCGGCGCTACGTCTGCAAGCATTGTGTCGATAAGCAAAAGGACATTCAAAAAGAGCAAGCGAAAGCTCGCAAGGCCGCAGAGCGCGAGGCCGAGGCCGACGAGCGCGAGCGCGTTACGGGTATGCGGCAATCTAAAACCGCTATGCTCGTAAAAATCGTCGTCGGTGTTCTGTTCCTGTTCGCCGCCGTCTCGCTCGCCATACAAGGGAATATCTCCTCTTTCGTGTGCGGGCTCGTTATCGGCGGCGCGTTGGTCGCATGGGGACTCGTCCCGTATCTGAAAGCAAAAAGCGGGAGGCGTTGAGCTATGTTTGTCAGTTTCTCGAAGCGCCTAAAGTCAATGAGCGGTTTTCGACTCGGAGTCGGCCTCCGGCTGACTCGGCGTAATTGTTGGTACTTCCTTTTCGTTTTGGTGCTCGTCGGCTGTTTCTATTTCTGTTGGTATTCCGTGTTGGCTTGTGGATGGATGCTTTACGGCCTGTTCTACGGCTGTTATCTCATGTTCAAGTATGCGGCAATCGGAGCAAAAAAGCTATATACGTGCATTAAAGGAGAAATAACGCACATAAAGCACTAAAAGCGTAACAAAAAAGCGGGCGAGGCCATAGAGCCCCGCCCGCTTTTTCTGCACGATTATACGTCGGAAAGATTGCCGAGAGCGCCCGCCGCCTCGAGTGCGCGGTAGATGATGCAAGCGACGGCCTCGCGGGTAATCGGCTGTTGCCATCCGAAATTACCGGCTCCGTCGCCGTTGAAAATGCCCTTGCGCTTGCAGTATTCCGCCGCCTCTCTCGCCCATGCGGAGGGCGTGTCGCCGGTATCGGCGCAAGAGGTCAGTTGCTTTCTTGCCTCGTTAATATCCATGTCGAAATCCTCCTTGTTGTCCGTTTTGGTGTAGTACGCCGGGAGGCCGAAGCCCCGGAGATACTTTCCGTTTACCTCGAGCGTCCGCTCCTTGACGCTATTCGAGAAATTGCCCTCAATGACCTTGAGGACGCGCCCGCTCACGCTGGATACAATGCCCACATGGTCGGCGGCTCCCCGGTCGTCGCCGGAGCCGGAGTCCTGCCAGTCATAGAAAACCACGTCGCCGGGCTGTGGCGTGATACTCTCGTCCTCCTCCCAGCGGCTCACCGCATGAGAGCGATAGAGGGAAATCATAGCCTCGCACCCGCACTCAAGCGGCATAATGTCCGAGAGGCCGCATTTGATAGCGACGGCGGAGACGAACGTCGCGCACCATGCGTCCGTGTACTTGACGGCGTATCCCCGGGCGAGCGGCTTGTGTGCGTTGTAAAGGTCGATAATTTCCCGGTGAGAGCCGTCCCGCTCGTTCTTCCCGAGCCACGCCCTCGCCGTCGAGACGACGAGCTCGCGTACCTGTTGCTCTGTCACGGTTTAGCCCTCCTTTGTGGTCTTGTCTACCGCGTCGCTGATTTTCTGCGTCTGCGTTCCGAAATAGAACGCGATAACGACCGTGTAGACCGTCATAAACTCTTGGCTCGTCTGCCCGGTAATGGCGAGGTACGCGAATACCCCGGAGAGCAAGAGCGTGACGAGGCTCTTTACACTCAAGAGAGCGCCGAGCCGCTTTACGATGATTTCTTTCATTTTGCTACCTCCTTTAGCAATCTCGTTTTGTTGCCGTGTCGTATGTAATTCCGCCGGTCGTGTTCTCGGCCTTGCTCTTGTTGAGCGAGAACGAGAGCACGGTAGCGGTCGCGGCCTGTAAAAAGGCGATAAGGGCGGTCAAATACGGGAGCGAGCCGGTGTAGTTGTTGGCTACGGAAATCCGGCATAGGTCGAGCGTCGTCATGGTCGATTTGTAGTCGATATAGAGGACGGCATAAACGAGGAGCTTTGAAAAGGAGAGATACCCCTTTGCAAAGCTCCATACCTCGAGCGCCCATTTTTTGAACTTCCGCCGCCGCGCCGCGCCTTTGCGGGCGGTCATTATCCGTCCTCCCGCGCCTCGCGCCCCTCGAGCCTGTCGATACGATGATGCGCCGACTTTGCCGAGCTCTCCACCGCCGACATACGCTCCGCCATGCCAATATAGCGCGCGTCCTGCGCGTCCTGCTTGCGCTCGATACGGTCGATGCCGCCTTTAATGTACCCGATTTCGGTCAACATTGTTCCGGCCTCTTTGCCCTCGCTCTCGCTGTCCTTTTTCGAGTTCCTATGAAAAGCGGCATAGCTTAACACGCCGCCGAGGATAGTCCCGAGGACTCCTATAATCGCTCCTACATAGTCCATTCTTAACCTCCGTTATAATTCGTAATAATCGAGTTTAACGGTCTGCTTTCCCGGCAATATGGGACACCCCCGAACGTGGTAAATCTCCCCGTCAACGATAACGCCCTCGCCCTCCGCCTCCGTGCATACGACATAGAGGCCGGGAGCGTCAAGCCTCACCCACAAGAGAGACTCCCGCCGCGCTATGATTTCGCCGTCGAGCTCGACCGTGTAGACCGCCGCGCTCATTCGGCGACCTTTTTCCAGCCGTCGGGATACGCCTCGGGAGTCCATACGTTGTTATCGAGCAAGGACTCGTAAAGCACGTCGCCCCAATAACCGCGCTCACCCTTGGAGAACGCGAGCCCCGCCGTAATGGTCGCCGGGATAATCCTCGCGCCGTTTTTATAGAGCACGTCCTCCCACAAGCTCGGCGCGGCCTCCGGCGTGTTTTCCGCCGTGTCCCACAAGTCCACCGCCGCCCGCTTGAGCGCACCTTTCCAGTTGATACGAGTCCCGGACTTGACGAGCGCCCCGCCGCCGGCGAGCGCCGGATAAAGCTCGACGGCTGTCGAGCCGTCCTTATCGTCGAGCCCGGCTCCCGCCGCCTTTTCAATCATAGCGCGGAGCTCCCGCGCCCTCTGTACGGTAATCATTCCGCCGCACCCCCTAACAGAATATCGAGAACTTTATCATTCTTGGCAAGCATGAGCGTACCGCTCACGACTTCCACGGAGCCGACCGGCTCGATACCGAGGAGCCCGCCGTCGGCGAGGGCGTAAACGAAGTCCTCGAGATAGGTCGTCGTCTCGTTCGTCTCCTCGTCTGTGCGGTCGATTGCAGTCTTGACGCAAAAGCCCTCGGCCTCCGCCGCGTCACACGGGACATAGCACCCGTTTTCGTGCAAGCGGATATACACGAGGCTATCGGAATAGCCGACGACCTCTCCGCCGCTTCTGATTGCATACATACGTTATCCCTCCATTTTCGGCAGCTCTCCGAGCCGCTTTTTATAAAACTCCTCGAGTTCCTGCGTGTTCATCGTGCGGAGGAGGTTTTTCCAGTACAGATTTTCCGCCCCTGCCCATTTCTCCGGGTCGAAGTCCGACGCGCTTTCGTGCTTGCCGTAATAGCGATAGAGGCCGTCGAGCATTTCTTGTCGGTACGCGCCCTCCGGCGTGTTCGGTCTGAAATGCTCCCACCCGTTTTCTGACGTGACGGCGCAAATCCGCCGCCCGTCGGCGGCAAAGAGAAAGCCGTCCCGCTCCGTTACGGTCGTCCCGTATCGGAGGTTAAAGGCTCCGTCGATGCCCTCGGCCTTAAAGCGCCGATAAACGACATATTCCATAGCTTACCCTCCCTTGAATAATTCACGATAGAGCCGCTCGACGCTCTGCTCCATGTGGTACGAGTGAAATCTTTTCATGTGTCCCCGCCATGACACGAGGGACGTTTCCACGTCCGCCGCCGTCATTCTGCCGGAGTCCACCCAACGCCGGAAAATGCGTAGCTTTGCCCTCATGTGCCGGATACCCTTGTACGTTGCCCGGCGGACGACTTTCCCGTTTGCGCCATATCGAAAGCGTACCTTGACGAATGTAAAGCCGCGCGTGAGCTTGATAATCTGCGTCTTTTTCGGATTGAGGCGGATACCGTGCTCGGCGCATAGCCGCCGGAGCTCCCGGAGGCAAATCTCGAGTTTTTCCTTTGACTCGCTGATGATACACCCGTCGTCCATATAGCGAGCGTAATACTTCATGCCGAGCACGTCCTTGATATAGTGGTCTATCCTGTTCGGCAGGGCGAGCGCGGCAATCTGTGAGACTTGGCTCCCGAGGCCGAGCCCCACGTCGCCGAAGTTCTGAATAAAATATTTCGAGAGCGCGACGAGGCGGTCGTCGATGCCGCTCCGCTCGAACTCTCGAAAAACCGGCTCATGCTGTGCCGTATCGAAATACTTTGAAAAATCGAATACGAGGACGTAGCCCTCCCGCCCGTGTTTTCTGTAATGCTCCGCGAGAAAGTGCGTCACCCGGGATACGGCGAAATCGTACCCTTTGCCGCGCAAGCTCGCTCCGTTGTCGTAAATGAATGACCGGGAGAGCATCGGCACGAGGCAGTAATCGCACAAGCACCGTTGTACGACGCGCTCGGAGATATGGACGCTCCGAATATGCCTCGGCTTTCCCCGCTCCACAATATCGAACTCGTAAAAGCCCTTGGAGCGGTATCTCCCGGCTATCAATTCCTCGTGTGTCTTTGTGACGTTGGCAAGCGAGGCGGCTTTGTATCGCTGTGTGCTCGCTTTCCACCCAACGCCACGGACGGAGGCGCGGTAGCTCTCATAGAGCCGCTCGAATGAGAAAACCGTCTCGAAATCTCCGTACTCCCGGAGCGCGGCGGCTTTCTTTTTCATTCGTGCGGCCTTGCGACGCTGATACCGTGCCTCGCGTCGTTCTGCGCTGTTCATAAAATAAAAATACCTCGTACATTTCTTTCTCGGCGTGTTGTCTAAAATGCGTAACGGCGAGCCATGAAAGCACGGAAAACACGCACTCCGCACCCATGCAAGGAGCGTCCGGCTAACCGTATCGCGGTATATGTTTGTCCGACGGCGCGAGGCCGTCAGAGAGGTTATATTCCCCTTTTATATGGGGACTGCTTTCGCTCCGTGAGGAGTTATTCGGTCTGCCCCGTGTCGATATAAAATCCGGGCGCGAAGCCGAGGGAATAGTTCGCGTTGTTGTTGTTGACTGTCCCGTCGGTGTTCACATTCACGAAATTGTTGGAGTTGCTCGCATTCGGAGAACGGAGCCACCAATTAGCGGCGATGCGGAATATAACCTAATCACTCGGAGGATTAAGCTCGCGCCTTATCGCTCCGCTTGATTTTAGAGATTTGCGAGAGCTCGTCCGTAATGAGCTTTACCCACTCTTTGAGGACGTTCGGCGGTATCTTCTCATGGTTGACGGTCATATACGCGAGGTCGAGCACGTCGAGCATCGAGTTATAATAGCCCTGTGCCGTCTCGTAATACTCTTTCCGCCGTTGGATATTCCGGCGGCGTATCTCCTCGGGAGATTTCTCGTCAACGTAAATGAGGTTTGCCGTCTTTATCATGCGATAAGCCTCTCGCGCCGCGTTGTAGAGCGGCAAAGAGAAATAAAACGTGTAGCTTTTCGGCAGGATGCGGACGCGGTTATATGTGAATACATAAATCTCGCGGGCGAGGTTGATATACTCCGCCGGGCTTTCGCCGCGTCTTGATTTTGGTACGGACATTTTCTTTCCTCCTCGCCGACTATGCGCCCATTGAGGGCGCAAGTCTCGATTTCCGAATTATACGCAAAAGCCGGGCGCGAAGCCGAGGGAAAAGTACGCGTAGCCGTAGCTGACTGTGCCGTCGGTGTACACAAGCACGAAACCGCTGGAGGAGCTCGCATACGGGGAACGGAGCCACCAAGAAGCGGCGGTACTCGTGCCGTCGTGCTTGTACTTAATTTTGCTGTTCCCGGCGGAATAATAGGCGTACTGTGCTTGTTTGCTCGACTCGTTGCTATTTGCGTAGGAAATGCTTCCGAAAACCTCGTACTCCGAGAGGAGGAAAAAGTAATCCGTTGTCGCCGTGACTGCGCTCGCCGCCGTACTTCCACCGCCGGTGTTGTCCGTGTACTTGGTAACGGACTTGAGGACGGCACGGAGCGCCGCCGGAATGACTGCGATAATCGTCCCGGAATAGCTCGAGAGGCTCGTCCCGCAAATGTTTGTACGCATTTGCGAGCTCGCCCAGCCGCCGGAGTTCGGTCGACTGCTGTTCATGGAGAAATAGCCGGTTGTCGAAACGTTCGAGTTATAGGAGTTGTCGCAGAGGCAAACGTCCGTACCGCCGGTTAGGGCGGTCTTTGCAAGTTGGAAATGGATACGGTTTGTACCCTCGACGCTTGCGTTATGGTTAAAGCCGATAATGAAAGCGTAGGTCGTGACATTCGAGAGCGAGAGCTTTCCGACTGTACCGTTAAGCGTGACCGCCTTTCGGTCGCCGATGCTCCAATAGTTCGCGCCCTGTCCCGCGTCGGAAACGGACTTGATAACGCTCCACTCGTTATTGTTGAGCGTAGAGCTCACGAAAGAGAGCGTCAGCGAGTAGGAGGTCGTGCCGGAAACGACATTGACGGAGCCGCTCGTCGTCTGCCCGTTCTTTGTTGCCGTGACCGTGTACGCCCCCGTCTCCGTGACGGTGAAAACCGCCGTCCCGTTGCTCGTCTTTGTGGCGATTGTCGTCCCGCCCTTTTTCAGCGTGACGGATGCGCCGGAGTCTACGTTGACGGTAATCGTCGCGGAAAAGAACGTCAGCGCGACCGCGTAGCTATCGACGACGGATACGCTTTTCGTGTCGGACGTTTGCCCGCCGAGCGTAGCCTTGACGCTCCATGTACCGGCCTCCGGCAAGGTTAGCGTACAAGAGCCGCCCGCCGCCGTGCCGTTTACCGTTTTCGAGCCCTTTGTCGCCGTGACCGCCGCTCCGCTCGTAACGGATACCACGAGGGAGAGCTCGACTCCGGGCTTGCTGACTGCGTTTGTTCTACCAATCATTTTTAACTCACCGCCTTAATACAAGTAATGCTCTGCACCGTGATAGCCGCCGTCGGCTTTGTCGCGGCGTAGATTTTGACCGTCCCGCTCCCGGAGAGAGCGACCGGCGCAAAGTTTCCGCTCGCGGCCTCTGTCGCACCGAACACGACCTCGGGGACGTGGCTCGCCGTCACGCCGGGGCAGGCGATAGAGGCGGCATAGGGATACGCCGCGTATGTGCCGTCGCTCGCCCATGCAGAGGCGGCGACGGACACGCCGGAGAAAATCTTTACCTCGGCGTATCCCGCGTGAGCGTGGGAGGCGTTGGCAAAGTCGCCCGGCTTTTTGCCACTGTCGGTCAGATTGCCGGAGGAGTCGAGCCCGGCGAAGTGTCCCGCCGTGGCGTTCTTTACTTTGTCCGCCTTGTCCGTGTGGGTATGGCTCGCGGCGGCGAAGTCGCCCGGCTTTTTGCCGGAGTCGGTGAGGTTGCCGGAGGAGTCGAGCCCGGCAAAGTTGCCCGCCGTGGCGCTCTTTACTTTGTCCGCCTTGCCTGTGTGGGTATGGCTCGCGGCGGCGAAGTCGCCCGGCTTTTTGCCGGAGTCGGTCGGATTGCCGCTTGCATCGAGCCCGGCAAAGTTGCCCGCCGTCGGTGAGGCGGCTTTCTCGGCCTTGCCCTCGTTGAGCTTTTTAATATTTTCCTGCATGGCGGTTTGGTCTGCCGCCGTGAAATATCGGGCGATAACGTCGCCCGCCGACCATGCCCGGGCGGTCGTGCCGTTCTGCGCTCGCGTGACGGTGAGCACGTTCCCGTTCTTTGCGGTCATAAGCACCGTTTCCGCCGTGGAGCCGTCCGCTCCAATCGTGAGCAAGTTCGGAGCCTCCGGCAGTACGGAGCCGTCAACGACGTTTACGGTCGTACCCGCCGCCGTCAGCGCGCCGGAGAGCGAAGTCTCCGGGGAGTTGGCTTGCGCCTGGTACATTGTCACTAATTCGGACATATTCTTTCCTCCTTTTAGTAGTCCCCGCCGCCGCGAGAATTACAGAATGTTTGAGCGAATACCGCGCCCACGATACGACTCATGTTATCGGGGAGTATCTCTATCGAGTGCCACGAGTTACGGCGTATCTTCCCGCTCGAGTCCGTGGCGAGATACTTCACAATGTCGATATTGCTATACGAGGACGGCGCGGGTATCTCTTTGCCGTCTACCTTGATAGTCGCTTTCGAGGCGCGTTGTCCCTCGTAGATGCCGAACTCGATAGCGTGGGTATGGTCTTTTACGGTGTGGGTATGGTCTTTCACCGTATGCGTGTGCGCCCTTACCGTGTGCGTATGGTCGTAGACCTCGTGTGTATGTGCGGAAATCCTGTGCGTGTGCGACGGATGCGTATGCGCGCCCGACCAAATGAACGTCTCGTATCCGTCAACGGTTTTCCCGTCGCTGGTCGTTGCAAGGCGGGCGTGTTGAGAAATGCCGTGGTTATGTACGGCCTGTCCGTTCGTCTCACTCGGGAGCACGTTCGAGGACTCGAGCGCCGTTCCGCCGGAGGTCTGCCCGCCGCCGGAGGAGGTCGTAGAGCCGCCGCCGGAGCTCGTTGTCTGCCCGCCGCCGGAGCTCGTTGTCTGCCCGCCGCCGGAGGAGGTCGTTTGTCCACCGCCGCCGCCGATAGCTTTCTCATACGCCCGGAACGCCTCGAACTCGATATTGAGGAGCATTTTGTTAATGCGTACCACCGAGTCGGAGATATAGAGTTGCAGTTTCGCCGGATGCGTTGCGTCGGCGTTATCCGAGAAATTATAGATTTGTTGGTTGGTCGCGCCCTGTGCGTATGTCTCGGAAATGAGGGCGCGGCTCTGCAAGTCGGAAATACTGCCCGCTATATCCTGCGTCTTGTTGGCAATCGTTACCGTGACGTTTCCCGGGTCGCCCTCTGCATCCGCTTTCTCAACGCGGACGATGCGGGTACGGAGGTTAATTCCGTCGGCCTCGTCCACGACGCGGACGATTTCGCCCGGGCGGAACTTTGAGAACTTGTCGCCGGTCAGCCTGTGGAGGTCGATAGCGCCGATTTCATAGCTCACATACGGCTCCTTGAGCCCGGCGAGTATCTGCTCGGCGTATGCCTTGAGGTTTTCCGCCACTTGATACCGCGAGTCTACGAGGATAGTCGAACACAAGCCGTATCGCTCGATGCTTAAAGCGTCCTCGACGTATGGAACGCCGCCGTTCGCCGACTCTATCGTCAGTTGGTTTACACCCTCGCCGTATCCGAGCGCATAGACGCGGTTTGCGATACTCGTCGCGTCCGTCGTCTTTTTGATGTTCGTCATGTTCTTAGCGTATCGGATTTCGCTTTTGAGTGCCTCCGTCGGCACGGCGAGCGAGAGCGTCCACGGGTAAACGGTCGTATCCCACGACCAAAGGTATTCACTATCGAAGCACTCCGGCACGGCAAAGAGCGCCGCGAGGAGCGTCGAGTTTTCCCAATTATATTCAAAATAGCGTTTGAAATCGCAAGCCCCGAGTTTCCAGTTTTGCCGGGTCTGCCGTGCGAGAATGTAATTGAGAACGTCGGCGGTCTTTACGCCGGAGCCGCCGCATTGATGATACTGAAAGAGAACGTCGGAGAGGAGCGTAGCGAGGACGTGCTCGCAATCATAATAGCGAGTCGCGCCGTTGCTCCGCTCCATATCCTCCCCGATGATGCGGAAAAGGTCGATACGCTCGTCTCCGTCGAAAATCTCGACGAAGTTCAGCGGCGTACAATAGGCGTTTTTCGGGTCGTCCGCCGGGAGCGTAAAGGTCGCCGTCCATAGGGAATTAGTCTCGAGGCCGTAGCCGACGGCGAGCGCGTTATCGAGGTAGGCGAGCCGCTTCATATCGCGGTTGAAAATCTGCGGCTTTGCCATTATAACCACCTATCTTTCCACAAGATTTTAACGTCTGCGGTCGTGCCGCCCTCGACGATAATATCGTTCTCGCCCGGTTGGAGCTTGAAAAATGCGCTATCGTCGCTCACGCGGTCGATGATGTTCGCGCCGTTGAGCGTTACGGTCATGTGCTCCGTGTCGATAACGAGCTCGTCCCCGGCGACCATATTCACGCCCTCAATTACCATAGTGACGGAGCCGTAGGTAGAAACGCCCGTACCGCTCGCCGTCGCTACGGCCTCCGCAAGCGCGGAGAAAAAGAGCACTCGGATATAGTCGCCGACGCTCCCGGCCTCCGCCTCCGCAAGCGCGGAGGGGAGGAGGACGCGGACGAACACGCCGGACGCGGTAGCGACCGCCTCCGCCGAGCCGTCGAGGTATCGAATGATTTTCAGCGTCGCCGAGGTATCCGTCTCCGCGTTCGCCGTGGCGAGCCACTCGAACACAATAGACGTTGTTCGGTTGTACGCCGTCTTATTGTACGGAGTGCGGTTATACATTTGCTCGCCTCCTCGTTATGCCAAAGTGCAAACGATAGCTCCCGCCGATACCGTGATAGCGTCGCCGTTGAGTACGTTCTTGCTCCGGGTAAAGGAGCCGTACCAAAGCAAATTACCCGCCGTCAGCGCGTCGTAGATGCCCCAATAGGCCACCGTGCCGAGGTCTGCCGTCAGAGTGCCGAAATCAACGGCGGCGGAGTTGGATACCTGTTCTTTGCCAGAGACGAGGGACGGCGCGCCGAAATTGATAATCTTTCGGGCGTAGCCGCCGCCGGATACCTCCGTACCCGTGCCGCTCGCCGTCGGGTCGGTGAGGAAAAGAGCGAGGTAGTATGTCCCGCTCCGCAAGGATGCGTTCAAGAGGGTAGATGCGTGTACGTTGGATAATGCGCTCATAGTAAAAACCTCCTATTTTTTAATTGACCTTGAGCCGTGTAATCGTCAGCGTTTGGATATTACCGCGCGCCGTGATGTAGATTAGGCCGTCCGTTTCCTGCGTCCCGTGGACGTTGACGGCCTCCGTGTGAGGCAGAGAGACGGATTTCACGTCCTGCTGGTTATAGAGCAAGGACTCCGCGAACGGTTTACAGAGAAAGCGTACCTCGCACGTTCCCGTAACGGCGATTTGCTCGATAGAGATACCGCCGACGACCTTTGCGGAGTACGCCTTTTCCGGCTCGTCGTCAAAGACGAGCAAGCCCTCGCCGGAGAGCCACTCCGCCACGGCGCGCGCTCGTGTCCTTACGCCCGCGTAGTGGTAGCCCTCGCCGACGAAAGCGACCGTGCATACGATTTCCCGGTTTTCGTAACCGTCCTCAATGTCGTATGTGCCGCTCTTGCCGGGTATCGTGTATTGCGTTACCCGTTTCGCGGGGAGGAGTGTTCGGTCTGTGGATTTGAACACGACTCCCATATCCCCGCTATGCTTGTTGTCGAAAATAAAACCCATGCTCACGCCATAGATACCCCCTTGCTCCGCGATTTCGATTTCTGCATATTGTAGAGCTCGCGGGAAATCTTCTTTACGTCCGCCTCCTCACGGACGACGAGCTCCGCGATATGAAAATGATTTACGACGTTTGTATCTCCGCCGCCGGAGGTCGTCGCACCGCCGCCGCGCCCGGTCAAGTCCGCCGGGACGGATGCGGAGACGGCCTCGACGGTCGCCTTTGCGGAAAAGCCCGTTTCGATTTCCCCGATAGAGCTTTTGAGCTTGTCGTTTACCGCCGCGAGCCCGGAGTCTACCTCGGCGAGCATTTCCTCGCCCATAGCTCCATAGGCTTTTACGGCCTTGCTCTTGTTCTTCTCAATGCCGACGACTGCGCCCTCGACGTTCATTTCGGACACCCACGCCATTTTTGTGCTCGGGGAGTGGATGCCGAAAAAGTCCGTAATGCCGTCCCAAATGGAGGAAATCCACCCGGACACTTTATCCCATAGCCACCCGGCGAGCGACTGGATGCCTTGCCACAAGCCCCGGACGAGGTTTGCGCCGACCTCCGCGACCTGCGACACGCCCTCGCCGAGCGCGCTCACGATGCCGGTAATAATCTGCGGCATAGCGCGGTCGATTTCGGCGATAATCTGCGGGAGGTTGGTAATGAGGGCGGTCAAGAGCTTTACGCCCGTCTCGATGATTTTCGGGATATTGTTCACGAGGGCGTTAATTACCGCCGTGATGATTTGCGGGAGCGCCTGTACTATCGTCAAAATGATTTGCGGGAGGTTGGTAATAAGCGCCGTCAAGAGCTTTACGCCCGCCTCTACGATTTCCGGCAAATGGTCGAGGAGCGTCGAGATAGTGCTCTCGATGATTTGCGGCAAAACCTCGCATATCGTCGTAATGATTTCCGGGAGGTTTTCCACAAGGGCGGTTAAAAGCTCGACTCCCGTCTCGATGATTTGCGGGATAGCGTCGAGGAGCGTCGTTACGAGGCTCTCGATAAGCTCCGGCAAAGCCTCGAGGAGTACCGGGATAGCCTCGAGAACGCCCTCCGCGAGCCCCTGTATGAGTTGGAGCGCCGCGTCGATAAGCAAGGGTATATTCTCGATAAGCGTCGATACAATGGTCGTCACCGTCTCCACCGCCGCCGGAATGAGCGTCGGTAGTGCCTCCGCGATACCTTGCACGAGCGTTGTAATGAACTGTGCCGCCGCCTCTACGACGAGCGGCAAAGCCTCGATAATGCCTTGTACGAGCGTTGTCACGAGCGAGGCCGCCGTGTTCATAAGCTCCGGGAGCACCGATGTAAACCCGCTCAAGAGCGCCTCAAAGAGCCCGACTCCCATTTCGAGGAGTTCCGGCAGGAGAGGCGCGATAGCGTCGAGGATGCCCTCTAATGCGTTCGGGACGGTTTTTGCGAGGTTTCTAACGACCGGCGTAATGTTCTTGACGACGGAATTAAAGGAGTTTACGACGTTATCGCATAGCTTGTCTATGTCTGCGTCTGCGTCGCCGAGGCCGGTAATCAGATTTTGAAACGAGGATTTCAGCATACCGATAGAGCCGGAGATAGTCGCCTCCGCTTCTTTCGCCGTCGTCCCCGTAATGTCCATTTCCGTCTGGATGACGTGAATAGCGTCGATAATGTCCGAGTAGCTCGAAATATCGTACTTTACGCCGGAGAGCTTCTCCGCGTCGTCGAGGAGCCTTTGCATTTCCTCTTTCGTACCGCCATACCCGAGCTTGAGGTTATCGAGCATTGTATAGTTCTGCTTTGCAAAGCCGGAGTATGCGTTCTGAATAGAGGCCATGTCCGAGCCCATTTTGTTGGCGTTATCGGACATATCCGTAATTGCCATGTTCGCATACTCGGCGGCTTTCTCCGTGTCTCCGCCGAGGGAGGAAATGAGGCTCGCAGAAAAGCCCGTCACGGTTTCCATGTACTCGTTTGCAGAGAGCCCGGCGGTCTTGTATGCGTCGGTCGCGTACTCCATGACTTTCCCGGAGCTATCCTTAAAGAGCGTCTCAACGCCGCCGACTAACTGCTCATAATCAGCGTATGCGCTGATAACCTCTTTCCCGAGCTTTATTGCCGCCGCCGCGAGTGCCGCCGTTGCCGCCGCCGCCGCTGTTCCGAGTGCGGTCGCGGCGGTCTTTACCTTGTCGAACTTCTTCCCGGCCTCCTCGGAGTCCTCTCCGGCCTTTTTGACCTCTTTCCCGTATTCGTCGATAGACTCGGCGCACCCGTCGGAGGATTTCGCGGCCTCGTCCATATAGGAGGCGTTTTTATCGAGTTCCGAGCCGAGCTTGTTAAGCTCCGTCTCGGCGTTATTTACCTGTGTTTGATAGGAATTGACGGAGCGAGTCGTAGACTCGTATCCTTTTTCAGCGGCGGAGAGCTCTCCCTTTGCCTTTTCGAGTTCCGCCGTGAGCTTGGCTTGCTCCTCGGTCGTGTCGCCCGTCTCGTCGCCGAGCGCGGCGAGAGCGGCCTCGCAACGCGAAATCTCGGATTGCGCGGAGGAGACTTTTTCGGCGTAGTCCGATTGAGCTTTTTTTGCTTTCTCGAGCTGTTCCGCCGCCGCCTTGACCTTTTCTTTCTGTTGGTCGTACATACGGGAGAGTACGTCGCCTTTCGCGCTCAAAGCCGCGTAGCTGTTCGCCTGTCCCGCGTATTGACTCTCTACGAGCTTTAATTCCGATTTAAGCGTTCCGAGGGCGGAGTTGATGTTTTTGAGAGACTCCTTGTATTCTTTTTCGCCGTCGATAGCGACTTTCGTTTTTATCTCACGGTTTGCCATTACACGCCCTCCTCGCCTCTGTTCTTACCGTGTGCGGATAGGTATAGCTCCCAAAGGTCGAAAACCTCTCCGGGAGCCATAAAAAGAGCCTCCGCCGGGGAGACTCCGCAAAGAACGGCGATACGGTAATAGTCCGCCCGCCTTATCTTGTTTTTTTTTGATTAAGTTCCGCGAGCCCCTCGTCGATTTCGTCGCCGGGTGTCGTGACCTCTCGACCATAGCCGAGCTCGATAGCCGTCATAATTGCGCGCTTGAGCTCCACGATTTCAAACGGCCTCACCGCGAGGAGAAAATCGTCCTTTTCCGGGATAGCGCCGGAGTCATACCCGAGCCGCCGCCGGAGGAGCTCGCCGCGTTCTGCCAGTAGCGCCGCGATAGCGCACGTCGCCGCGAAGCCCTCGCGGTTATCCGGCTCTATCGCCTCGAGCGCGAGTTGTGTCCCGCCGTAAATGTCACGAAGCGCGAACATAGCCTCGCCGTCGAAAACGAGGTAATACGTCACGCCCGCGACCGTCATTTTTGCCGCTTTCATGCCTTTGCCCTCCAATTACCAAAGCGGGAGGCGAGCCGTTCTCGCTCGCCTCCCGTCGTGTGTAGATATTAGCCCGTGCTCTTGCCGAGCTTGGTATCGCACCACGCGATACACTCGCTCTCCGAGGTAAACTCTTTCGTGATGCGCCATGCGCCGGAATTGCAACGGAACACGGTAAAGGTCGTCGCGCTCGTGCCGAACGTGATAGAGGAGCCTTTCGTCGCCGCGCTGTCGTTGCCGAGAATAGCCTTAACGAGCGGATGAAACACGCCCTTGAAATAGCGTACCCCGTTGCGGATAATGACCTTGTAATAGCAGAGGCCACCGCGAGGGGCTACGTCTCCGTCGGAGTCCGTGACCTCGCTCGACTGCGTATCCTTGGTCGCGCCGTGAATGGCGGCGTGTACCTCGTCCGTCTTGTCGTCCGTTTCCAGCGCAAGAGAGCCGGAGGCGAACATATCGACCTTTTCGGCGAGCGCGTCGTCGGCGTAGAGCTCGCCGGAGGCGTTCGTAACGGTGAGGTCGGCCTTAACGAGCTTACCCACGGTTACGACTTTCTCGTAGTCGTAGGTCGGGAGCGCATTGTCCGGCGTGGTTTTCGTCGGGGCGAAGATAGGTCGCTTTGCGCCAAACTGTGCCATAATAAAACCTCCTAAAAGTTTTTCGATTTGAGAAAGCCGTCGTACACCCGAGCCGCCGCGTCGGTTGCCGGGTCTGCCGCTTTCTCGTTTGCCGTCTGGATGAATGGGCGGGCGGGCTGTCCCTGTTTACCGAACTCGTCCACAAAAGCGACCTCGGCGGCGCGGCGCTTGTTGCCGTGTCGCCGAGTGCCTTTCGGGTAAACGTAGATAGCTCGTCCGTCCGATGTTTTCTTGAGCTTTTTATCGTATGAAATGCTTTGCGCCGTCTCGCCGGTGCTGTACTTGCCCGAGAGCATGGCGCGCGCCTCGGCCTCCTGCGCCGGGGCGATAACTTCCGCCTCCGCGACGAGCATTTCGAGCACTACCTCGTCGGGGATTTCTGCGATAGCGTCAAAACCGCCGATAAGCTCCTCGAGCCCGCTCGTGGATAGATTAGCCATCGTCAACGCCTCCCGCGATTTCGCACTCAAAGGCGTAATGCTGTCCGTGCTCGTCAGAGGCCGGAGTCACCGTCGGGCGCGTGAAGCCCGCCGCCACGAGCCGCCGGGAGATTTCCCGCCGGTATGCGCGGGTATTTTTCTCGAGCGGCGCGTATAGGTGGACTTGCACGAGATAGCGGTAATGCTCCGCGTCGTCGTCGGCGAAGTCTGCCGGGAGCTCGGTATAGTTGAAAACGATATACTCGGTCGCCGCGCCTTTATACACGCCGTCGGCGGTCGGGAGGAGGCTATCGAGCGTATCCACCAAAAGGGCGTTCACGTTCATTCGCTCGCCTCCCTAAACTCGGAGCAATTAAGCTCGTAGTATTCCCGCGCCTCCGTGTATGCGCGCTCGACCTTGTACTCTTTGCCCTCAAAGGAGAGCCGCTCTTGACCGTTGTAGTCGGCGGCGCGGACTTTCACCGTCAGCGCGAGCGAGATACCCGCTTGCCGGGCGGCGTAGAACTCGCTCCGCTTGGTGCTGGACACGTCAGCGAAAACGGTCGTCTCTGTGATTTTCTCTTTCGGATACCCGTCCGCGTCTCGCCCCTCCGTAACGGCCTTGAGCGTCACAACGTCGCGCCAGTACATGAGCTATCCCTCCTCCGCCGCGATATAGGAGTCCGAGAGCGTGAGGCCGTTCCGCTGTTCCTTGTACGAGGCGCGGAGCCTGTCCGCGTCCTCGTTATCGAGCCCGAACTCGGCCTTGACGTAGGTCGTCACCGCCTTTTTGATAAGCGGGTCGCTCTCGTCGTTCGCTTTCTCCTCAAGAACGCCGCCGAGCACGAGGTCGGCTCGGGCGGCGTTAATGAGGTCGGTCAATTCCCCGTCGTGGACGGTGGAGGAGAGTCTCACGCTATGGCGGACGGAGGCGAGATATTCGTCACCGACTGCCATTTCGAGCCCTCCTCATTAGGCCGTAGCCTTGGCAAGATGCACGAACGCGCCGAAGCCCGCGACCGGCTTAGAGTCGAACACGCAAGCGCCGAGGTAGTCGATGCTGTTCGTAGCGAGGCCGGAGTGCTCGGAGCGGACGACGGTAATATCCTGCGAATAGTTGCCGATGATATAGGAGAAGTCGCCGAGATACGCCTCATGTGCGGCGAGAGAGCCGGTAAAGTAGACCTCTGCGCCCATGATGTAATACTTGCCGTTTGCGAACTCGATAACATTGTTCTTGCTCTTGTTCATCAGCGGGAAGAAGTCAGAGAAGAACGTCGCCTTGTTCATGCACCAAACGGCGTTACGCTCGTAGCCGTCGCCCAGCAGACCGTAAAGCGCGATAACATTCGCCTCGGTGAGAGAGGCCGTCTTTGCTACGGTAATCTGGTCGGTGTCGTCGGTGTACGCGCCGCTCGCGCCCTTACCGGCGGTCTTAACGCCGCCGGGCTGGTTGGAGCCCGTGCCGGTGAAAATGTACTTTTCAATGCGGCGGGCGACGCTCTCGGCGATAACCTCGACGATATAGCTCTCGAACGCGGAAAGCGCCATTTCGGAGCAAGCGCGGGAGGCTTTGACGAGCTTCACGATTTCGTAGCCGGTCAGAGAGACGGAGCCGAGGGAGTCGCTCGCGGCGGTAATGGCGGCGTTCTCGGTGTGGAGAGCGGCCTCGTCGTTCGTACCCTCGATTGCGAACTTGAAATTGCCGGGGACGTGGAAAATCTTGCATCTCTGCAAAATCGGCGCGACCTCGTACATTTTCTTGATAATCTGGTTAGCGGTCGTCTCCGGGATAATGGGGAGGCCGGAGCCGGACGCGGTAGAATAAGCGCGCTTTTCGTCGTCGGTTAGCGGCTTACCCTGCAAGGTCTTGAGCCATGCAGAACGATAGAGCACGTCGGAGTTCTCCGGCGCGGGCTGGTTGGCGGAACGGGCGACGGGATTAGCGAGGCCAGCGGGAGAGGCCGGAGCCGCGCCGCCGTTGAGCATACGCTCGATAGCCTGTCTCTTTTCGAGCTTCTCGTCCTCCTCGTTGAGCTCGCGGAGCTCTTTCTCGAGGTCGTCCATGTTGAGCTTGTTCTCGGTATCGCCCTCAATGAGCTTACGGATTTCAGCTTTGCGGGCGGCGATTTCTGCGCGTCTCTTTTCGATGTTCATAATTTACCTCCAAAAAATGATAGTCGTTGTGTGGGTGGTTAGTATGTCAAAGCTACGAGTTTCTTCCGTCTCCGGGCTTGCTCCAAAGCCGCAAGCTCTTTCGAGTGCTCCTCCTCGAAAAAGCTCCGAGCCGAAATAGACGTGTCATTATAGGCGGGAATGTCCACCGCCGACACGTCGTATAGCTTCTTGACCTTTGTGATAGTGCGGGTATGGGTAACGGAGTCGTATTTCGCCTCGCGCACCGTGAAAGAAAAGGACATTTTATCGACGTACCCGCCGTCGATTTCCTCGTAAAGCTCGCGCCCGGCGGTCGTGCCGCCGAGGTCTGCCTCGATGTTTACGCCGCGCTCGTCGATATTGAGGGCGAGCGTTTTGTTACGGAGACGGGCGACGACCTTTCCGCCGTGGTTGTAGTTGAAAATCACGTCGGACATATCGCACTCGTCGAAAGCGTGACGGTCGATAATTTCCTTGTACTCCACGCCGTCGCACTCCCATAGCACCGTGGGCGTATTGAATACGATAGCCGTACCGCGTACCCTGTACTCCGGCGAGTTCTCCTCCCGGGGGACGAGGCTAAAGTCCTGCAAAGCGCGATATTCGCGCCCCTGTTTGATAGCCATAGCGTTAAACCTCCTCTTTGCCCGTCGGCTCCCCGGGCGGCGTAGTGTCGTCCGGCGGGGTATTGCCTCCGCCGCCGTCCGTGCCGGTTTGATATTTGTCCGCGAGTTTCGCATTTACCATGTTGAGGGTCTGCACCCGGCGCGCGCCCTCCTCGCCGCCGATAGTCGGCATATCGAACATAGTCAAGATTTGGTCGAGCGTCGCCGCGCCGATTTCCGTCAAGAACTTTGCCGCCGTGACCTTTTCCGGGAGCGTCGCAAACTGGACGGAGTTCGCGGAAAAGACGATACGGTTTCCGTACCCGAACTCTCGCTCGGTAAAGAGCACGTTCGAGAACGCTTGCGAGAGGCGGCGAAAAAACGGGGCGATTTCGCCGCTATAAAAAGCCTGTTCCTGTTGCGGAGTCGCGGTATTCTCGACGATTTCTTTCGACACGCCGAGATAGTCGTAAATCTCCTCTTTGACGTATGCGAGTTGTGTCGCCGGGATAGGAGTCGTCTTGTCCGTGATAGGCGTATAGTCGTATTTCGCGTCCGTGACGATAACGCCCGCTCCGTTGTTCTCCATGCGGAGATTGTCCCGGATAAAGTCGTCGCGGCGGCGGTTTAAGTCCTCCGTCTTGACGGCGTTCGAGACTTTCAGAATACCCCGGATAACCGCGACGAGCTCGGCGAACTTGCTCATGCTCTGATTGAGCGTGTTCGCAGTCTTGAGCGCGGTATCGAGAGGCTTGTTGCCGTCGCCGAAAATATCGTGCTCGAGGAAATGCCGCCGGACGTGGATAACTCGGGAATATTCGCAAATGTACGTTGCGCCGGTCGCAAAGGTGAAGCGGCAATAGAGCGTACCCATGTACTCGAGGAGCTCGAAATACTGCGCGTTGATAGGATAGATAGCCGTCAAACGGCCTGTTTCATCAAAAACCGGGTACGCAATCGCGTTGTTGTAAACCTTGTATTGCGCGGCGAGCTTGTAATAAAAGTCCGCCGCCGTCATGTACGGATTAGGCCGGAACTGCAAAATGCGGTCGATATAGTCGTTTACCGCGACCGTCGTCTCCGCCGACTGCCGGACGTGGCGCGGCTGTGCGGTCGAAGCTCGGCGGGCGAAAGCGTCCACGGCGGAACGTACCGTGTTTATATCCCACATATTGCCGGAATACGGTACGAAAGTAGACTCCCACGAGCTCAAGAGCTTGTATGCGTGGAAATCCTTGTTTTTCTCGCTCTTGCCCCCGAAAATAGACTGAAAGAGCCCTCTCTTTGCCATTTTTTCACCCCACTAAATACATATAGTCCTCATAATCCCGCACATAGATAACCCACGCATTGAGGAGAGATACCATGCCGTCGATACGGCGCTTTTCGGAAATCTTGACGGGCTGAATGTTGTTGACTCCGCTTTTCTTAACGCCTGTATTCGTGAGGCACCAAAGCAAAACGGGATTTTTGTTGTAATTGACTTTCTTATCTGCGAGAGCCGCTCCGAGCTCCCTCATAGGTTGCGACCATGTAAAAGGCCCCTGTGCGACGGCGCACATATCGAAGCCGTTCGCTTTCATTTCGTCTACCCAATAACCGGCGAGAGCACGGTCGTACCCGATTTTGAAAGCGTCTATCTTGAGCTCGTCCCGCATTTGGCAGTACCACGCCGTCACCGCCGAATAATCGACGCGAGTACCCTCGCATATCGTGACGAGCCCCCGCTCCGCCCAAATCTTATAGGGCGCTTCTTGCGTGTTGTGCTCGTCGAGCTGGTCGATTTTCTTTTGAGGGAGGAAATAGTGCTGAAAAACGTACACGATTTCATCGTCGGACGAGCGCCGGATAATCAGCGTCGCGCACGTTAGGTCGGTCGTCGCGGAGAGGTCGCACCCGCCGATAGCGTAGGTGTTATAGACCTCCTCCGGCTTGAATGTCGCCTCGTTTACTGCGTCCTCATAGGAGAGCCACGAGGCCGCGCCGGTCGCCTTTACGTTAAAGTCCTTGCAGAGAACGCCGGGCAAGTCCTCGGGATTTTTCTTTGCTCGCTCTACGAAGTCGGCGAGCGTGGTATATTGCTTTATCGTCCCGAGGCCGGGATTTGCCTTTATCCACGCCGTCGGGTCTGTCCACTCCTCGCGCTTGTCGAGCTCGTAGAGCACGGGGAGGAAACGCTCGTCGGGAGTCTGCCCGTCGGCGACCTCGCAAGCGTAGCCGTAAAGGTTATCAAAAACGGACTCGCGCACCGTGCCGGACGTGGTAATCATAATCACGAGCGGCTGTCGGCGGCTCGAGGTCGATTGCTTCATAACCTCGTAGAGATTGCGGTCGCGTATCGCGTGGAGCTCGTCGATAATGACGGCGTGAGAGTTGAGGCCGTCGAGGGTGTTCGAGTCCGAAGCCAGCGCCTCAAACTTGGAGGCCGTCGCCGGAAAGTAAATGTCGTTGCGCCGCTTCTTGAGAATGGCGGAGAGCTCGGGGCTCTGCTTCACCATGTTTACGGCCTCGGTGAGCGTCTTTTTCGCTTGGTCTTTCTTGGTCGCTACGGAGTAAATCTCCGCCGCGCCCTCGTAGTCGGCGACGAGCATATAGAGCGCGAGCGCCGCGAGGAGCGTACTCTTGCCGTTCTTTCGACCAACAAGAAAGAGTGTCTCTCGAAAGCGCCGGTATCCCGTCGCCCTCTCGAGCCACCCGAAAAGGAGTTGTATATATGCTTTTTGGAAAAGCTCGAGCGTCAGAGACTCGCCGAGCGTTCCTTGAGATTGTTTGCAAAACCGCTCGACGAAGATAATCGGCCTCTCGCCGACGGCCTCGTCGAAGTAATACGGCGAGCTCTCGTCCGCCGCGTCCATTTCTGCCACGAGGCGACCGTAAACGGCCTTTACCCGTCGGCTCGTGACGATTTCGCCGGAGGAAATCCGCTCCCAATATTCCCGGACGTAGTTCACTACTTGCCCGACCGGGCGGCGGGCTTTGTGATAAAGCTCATAAGCTCGTCACCCGCCGATTTCTTTTCTTTCTCCGGGAGCAACGCGACGAGCTGGTTTGTGAGAGCGGAAAAGGATTTTATCGTCGTGTTGTAGGCACGGAGAGCCGGGGACTCCCGGCGGAGCTTTTGCGCCCCCTGTACGAAATCCTCTATCAAATCGCCGTTGTTGATTTCGTCGGCGAGGCGTTCCAGCGTGACGGAGGTCACGGCGAATTGATTGATAAGCCCCTCGGCAAACTGCCGCTTTTCGGGAGGCATTTCTCGGAAAAGCCGTTTAATTTTCTTCTTTTTCGCCTCGATTTTTTCAGAAATCGAAAGTTCGTCGTAGCTTTTTTTATTTGCCGCCATATAATGAGTAAACCTCCCTCCGCCCCGGTTTTACCCCCCCCTCATGTGCGCGCCCGGGTCGGTTCTTCCGAGGATTGTGGCGCGGTTACTTACCGGGTATCTATTTCGGCGCACCCCGGGGGGTATGTGGCGCTGTGATAATATTTCCGTCTGCATCGAAAGCGAGGCCGTCGGCAAGCGGCGGCGTTCCCTCGTGTATCAATGCGTGACACGTCCGGCAAACCGTCTCGAGGTTATCCTCGCCGAGCGCGATTGCCGGGTCGTCGATGTTCCTCGGCGTGAGTTCTATCTTGTGATGCACGATAACGCCGGGCTCGCCACAATGGACGCATAGCCCCGCGTCTCGCTTGAGAATATATGCTCGTGTGCGCCTCCATGCCGGAGACTCGTAAAACGCTTTCGCAAACTCTCTCATACGCTCCGCCTCCGAGTGGATAAAGAGAACGCCTCGCGCATAAAGCGCGGGGCGCACGGCGGCGAGGTTTCCCTCGACCTCTCTTTACGCCTCAATGATAGCACGGGGAAAATGCAAGTTTCCATACGGATTTTTTTCGATACATGAGAATAAGTTAGAAAGCGCCTCACATGGACGGCATAGCCCCCGCGCCGAAGTAGAGGAGGGCGAAGCGCACAAGCGCCTTGTTTCGGAGGTCGTAGAGGCTGGACGTGGACGAATAGCATACGGCCTCCGTGATTTCGTCCTTGCTCTTGCGCTCGATGTACCAAAGCCGGAGGATACGAGCGTCGTCCTCGTCCATCTGCGCGAGAACGCCGTCTATCTCCTCGACCTTATCCCGGGTAATCTGGATTTCCCGCATAACCTCGGTGAGCTCGAGGCAGTCCGCGAGCGCGTCGTTTACAGATTTCGCACCCGTGTACGGCTTGGACATATCCGCCGACGGGTATTCCGACGGTGCGCCGTATCGTAAAATGCGCTCCTTTTTCCGCTCGAGATTGCCTAAAGCCGTCTCGAGCAAACCGCGAGCGCGGAGAGTTTTCTCCGCCGCCTCGAAATAGTTAATCATAGCTCGCCCTCCTCGTGCGTTATCGTGGTTTAGGCGCGTTTCCCTCCGTGGCGGTATTCGCGCCCCTTGTTGTACTCATGCTTTGCCATGAGAACGGCCTCAACGTCCACGCCCATATAGGCGAGGTAATCGAGAATACGGATAATCGCGTCGCAAAGCTCGACGGCGACTCCCTCCGGCTTGCAAGTGCCGGTTTTCTCGTCCTTGTCGCAAGAGCCCTCGAACTCGCAGACTCCGCCCGGGATGCCGCAACACCCATAGATAGCCGGATTTCCGTCGCGCCACTCCTCGAGCGCCTCCGAGACTTCCGAATGAATGAGCGCGGCGACCTCTGGAAAGCTCCGAGCCGTCTCCCACCATCCATGCGCGACCGCGTTCTCGTGGACTTCCTTTGCAAACTCGTTTACTGTCATTTTCGTTTCCTCCGTTTCGGTTTTATAAATACACCGTCCCGCCGGTAAAAGCGGGCGACGATATACTTTCCTCCGTTTACGTCGTTGTGCCATGCGCCAGCATCCGCGAGGAAATAGCCCGGATAGAGCTTTTCATACTCGGCGTTGTTGGTCGTGTCCCGGGAGAGCTCCTCGGCGCGCTTGCCGGAGATACGCCCGTCCCGTGTTTTCGGCTCCGGGTCGATAAGATTTTTCGAGGCGTTCCATGCCCGAGTGTAAAGCGGGCTCTTGACGATGTAATGACCGAGCCCGGCGAGGCCGCTCTCTGTGAACTGCAAGCGGCGGGAGTTCGCATAGCCGAGCCCCCAAAGGTTTTCGAGCTCGTCTCTATCCATTCCGCCGGATAGCGTGACGTGATGATGATAGCGCCCATTCTTGGAGCCCTTTTCCGTAACGGCTATGTACTTGAGCGGCGGGAGCCCTTGCTTTTTCCGCGCTCTCTGCACCCGGCGGATATAATTCCGTAAAAGGCGTTGCGCCTCCTCCGGGCTTTCCGGCTGGTGCTGATAGGTCAAATGGATTTCGAGGTCGTCCGGCGTAAAGTTCGCATGGAGGAGGCGGACGAGCTTCTCCTCTCTGTGCCGCTGGTTGAGTTTCTTTTGAGCGGCGGAGGTCGGCTTGCTCCGCTTGCCTCTGCTCCGAGCCTGTGTATAGGTCGGGTAGATATATACGTCGAGATACTCGCCGCAATAATAGCGTTTCTCTCGGTAAACTGTTCTCATGTGATACCCTCCGACGAGAGCTCGTCTATGGTCGGTTTGTTAATATTCCATACGAGCCCGTAAAAACGCGCTTGGCGCTCGATTTTTTGTCCTTGCATACCGTCCCGGAGAGTGCTATAATAATAAAGGTATGAGTAATCGCTCGTCTTTTCCGGGACGAGTCCCCGCCGACGTTCTGCAAAGCGTCGGCGGTTTCTCTTTTTCTGTCCTGCATTTTCAGTCCCTCGAGCGGCGGTAAAGTGCTACGAAGTCCGCCACATAGTCGAGGATAATTCGCTTTGCCTCGTAATATATAATAGGTAGGAGCAAGAGCATGAACTCGCCGCCGACGGCCTCATAGCCGCGCCACGCGAGCGCGTAGCCTCTGCTCTTGATGAAAACGACCGCCGTCACGATAAGCACGGCGAGGAGTTCCGCCGCCGCGAGGCGGCTTTTCTTTTTGTGCCTCATGTGTCCGCCTCCTCGCCCCAATCAATAGCCTTTCCGCATTGTCCGCAAAAGCTGTTGCGATTGCCGTCCTCGTTGTAGAGATATTCTCCGCTTTTACAGTTCTGACAAGCTAAAATGTTCTCGTCGCCGTCGGGGTACGGGCTCGCTTTCATTTGCAGATAAAGGGCTCCTTGTGCCACGTTACACGCCGCCCGGGTGCGCGGCGTATCCTCGCAACGCTCACGGCGAGTCACGTCCAGCACCATAAACGCGAGTTCCGGGGTCATTTTCTCGGACGGCTCACGGGAAAACTCTTTTCGCGTCGTGTATCTGCACGGATTTCCACAATTTCGCTTGTTGCACTCGGTATTTTTCTGCGGGTCGCACTCGTATAATTTCGGAAAGTTCATTTTTTCTCCTCCTCGTCCTCCGGGATAGGCGTAAAGCACTCGCAACGGAGGACGCGCTCTTTTTCGTCTGCGTGTATCGGGCTCGGGCGGCGGCTGTCCATGCGCTCTATACACGGGATGCAGTAATCGCCGTCTCTGCCCTTGCGCGGGTCGTGTACCTCTCGAATGTTGTCGCATTTCCGGCAATCGAACTCGTACCGCCATTTCGGGAGGTTTGATTTTCTGCGTCTAACCACTTTCGGCCTCCTTGTGGCTTGCTCCCCGGCATTGAGCCGGGGAGCTTTTTAATTCCGAATTTTACAGGTCAAAGCCGGGCGCGAAGCCGAGGGAATGGCCCGCGTAGTAGTTGTTGACTGTGCCGTCGGTGTTCACAAACACGAAAAGGTTGGAGTAGCCCGCAAACGGGGAACGGAGCCACCAACACCACGTTCCGTCGCCGACGTGCTCTTTCACGCGGTCGCGCTCGCGCTTGAAAATCTCAAGTTGAAAGCTGTCCGGCTCCTCGTTCCACCAATTACCCGCGCCGAAAACGTCGGTCGCGGAGGGTATCCATAGGGTATCGGCGTACTCGTGGCGCTCGCCGTCGATTTCCTCGGACAAAAAGCGAGGCACGAACGCCTCCGCGAGCTCGTCCGGGAAAAGCGGGAGAATATCCTCGAGGACGTGTCTCCGTCCCTCGCTCTTGAGGTATCCGCCCTTGTTGGTCGGCGCGTCGTTCATGCGCCACTTTTCCGCGAGGCAGTCCTCGAGGACGAAGCGGGCGCGCTTCTCGTTGACGTAGCCGCCGCAAACGGCATTGACGAGCTCGCCGTTTTTAAGTTCGATAGCGAACTTGTCGCGCGGGCGGATAAGCTCGAGGCCGTTCCCGCTCGAAATGGCCTCTTTGAGTTCTGCGAAAGAGATTTCCTTGTTCCTTGTGGTAATGAGTTGCATCGTCTTTTCCTCCGTTCAAAAGATTTTACAAAAATAGTGATTGCCGATAATCATATCGACGCTCTCGTTATAAGGCGCGGTCGAGAAATAGACCGTATCCTCTGAAAGAATGTGCTCCCGCTCCTCTATGGCGGTATGCACCGCGAGATATTGCTCCTTGTCCGGCTCCGCCGAGTAGAGGTACGGAGCGGGGGAGAATTGCCATACGTCGCCGTATTTCTGAAATACGACCTCCTCGACCGTATCCGGGAAATAGTCGGAGAGCATACGGTTTAGAACGACCTCGACGACGGCGACTTGTCCCTCGAAACTCTCGCCGCGCGCCTCGTGGTAGACGAGGCAAGCGAGGATATAAACGTCCTCGTCGCTGAAATGGAGCTCCGCGTATCTGTTCTCGGGCTCCGGCTCTACCGGCGGCTCCTCGGGCTCCTCCGGCGTTTCCTCCGCCGCTGTCTCCGGCAAGGCCGGAACCGGTGCTATGTATGCCAGCGTTTGCCGTTCCGCCGCGAGCGGGATTTCCTGCTCGAGTGTCTCCCGCTCCTTGCCCGCCCGGAGTGCGATAATGAGCCCCAGCACGAGGACGAGCGAGAGGAGGATACCGGCTTGCATCCGGCGGCGGCGCTGTCTGCGACGTTTCCGCCGCTCCTGCCTCGTCATGGTCTGCCGCTCTCCGGCGTATCCTCGGCGAGCACGATATACTCGCACTCCCGGGCGATTGCCGTCCACCGAACGCCCCACTTGCGGGCGGCAGCGTGTACGGCCTCGTATTTGTTCACGCCGTTTACGGTGAGCTCGCCGTATTCCTTGTGACGGACGAGGTATAATTTCATCGTCCCGGCAAAGCGCGGGCGGTATCCCGCCGGTGCTGATTGCTCGTGCTTCATTCTGCTACCCTCCCGTCGATAAGCTGAAAGCTCTCTCGGATAGTCACGGGCTCGCGTCTGCCTACGTCAAACTCGAGGACGCAATATCGCCCGGCGGGATGAACGTAGACGACCGTCCCTTTGATTGCTTTCGGCTTGCCGTCCTTGCCCGGAACGTCGAACGTCGCGGGCTTTACCGTGATGCGGTCGCCGAGCTTAATCATTCGACGACCTCCGGCGTGTCTGCCGCCTCCGTGGGCTTGTCCGTCGTCGGAGCCTTATCGCTCGCCGCGCGGAGGAAAGCGGCTCGGAGCATATTCACGAGGGGAGAGGCCGTCGCCGAAGCCGCCGGAACCGCTTCTTTCGGCCTGTCCGGGTCTGCCCGCTCGACGAACTTACTCAAGATAGCCGCCGAGACGACCTCGCCGACGAAGCCGCCGACCTCGTTATCGGTGAGTGTCTGCGTCCGAGTGCGGACGGCGAAAGCGCCGGTCTTGAAATCAAAGACGACATACGCCCGAGCGCCCTCCGGCGGCTCGATTTTGACCGCCGCCGCGTCTGCGATAACCTCCTCGGGGCTCGGCACGGTATAACCGGCCTTTTTCAGAATGTCCAGTTGCGCCGCGTCGAGGGCGAACGCCTCGCCGCCGAGCTTCTTAGAATAGAGCTTTTTCATTTGTGCGACCTCCTCAATCGTTCGACTCGCTGATAACGGCGATTTTTGCGAGGGCGGACGTTTGCGCCCACTCCTCGGCGAGAATACGGGAGCTCCGCTCGAACTCCTGCGAGAGCGCGGCGAAAGCGTCCTCGTTCCTGTCCTTGACCGCGCTCCACATTTCCTTGTGGACTTTCTCAATGTCGGTGTGCATCTGCTTTGTGCGCTCGATGCACTCTTTTAACTCCGCCCATGCCTCACGGTCAGAGGCGAAGCCGCGCCCGCGCTCCTCCATTGTGCCGGAGACGGCCTCCGCGACGGCGGCTTGCAAGTTTGCCATAAGCCGGACTCTCGAACTCGTTTCGCTCATTGTTTCACTCCTCCATTTTTCGATAATTTGGGACACCATGCCGGGATATACAGGTCAAAGCGTTTCACGCCGACGACACGCCCCTTGCATCTGCCGGGAGCAAAGCACCGATAGGAGAGCGTGTCTTTCGACCACGGCTCCGCTACGACGTGCTCGCACCCCTCGCAAGTGCGGGTAAAGTCAGCGCCTACCATTCCTCGTCCTCCTCTAATAAGAGGTCGTCGAGCTCCATTTGTCCGGGGAGCACTCCGTCCTCCATCCACCAATGGAACACGTCTCGCCCGGTCGTCCCAGCCGTCCACGTTCCCTTTGTTTTGTCTCGGCGCTCCCGCTCCTCGAGCATCTTGTCGAAAGCGCGGATATATGCGTCTTGGTATTTCGGGTATCGGATAAACTCTTTTTGTCTGCCTTGCGTTCCCGCCATAGGACACCCGACGCACCCGACGCGGGAAAAGCCGCACTCGTAAAGCGGATTGACCGGGATTTTTTCGGACTCGATATAGTCCCATACGTCCGCGTCCGACCAATCAATAATAGGATTGCATACGGCTTTGTGCTGTCTCATGCACGTTTCAAAGAGCCGCCGCCGGTCGTCGTTGTCATTGTTGAGGACGATTTTCTTTCGCGGGTCTGATGGCATAGTCTCGTAAATGCCGCGATTGTTCTTTCGCTTGGTGCTCTCCGCCCACCTAACGCCCGTCGTTATGTAGCGGCCTTGACCGCCGCGCTCCTTGAGAATGGAGCAACAATAGCGGACGAGCCGCGTCGGAGGCATGAGCTTTTGCGGAATGAGGCTCCACATAGTCACCCGCTCGCCCTTGTAGTGCGGATAATTGACCGTGCATTTTACGCCTTTCTCCTCGAGCCGCTTAAACTCGCGGCGGATGAAATAGACCGTCTCCGGCGCGTCTACGGTCGTGTGATTGTGCATAACCTCGAAGTCGATACCGGCCTTTTCTGCGAGCGCCACGCAAACGGAGCTATCTTTTCCGCCGCTGGTCGTCACAATGAGCGGGGCTTTGTAAAAGCGTTCGGACGTGTCCGCCGCCTCGCGGAGCCGCATAATGGCCTTTTGCTCTAAATCCATGTCCATTTATAGCGCCTCCTCTTTCGCCCACGCATAGAGAACTTCCGTACAAAAGTTCAACGGCGAGTTTTTGCAGTATTCCGCCGCCGGACACTCCGAGCAAGCTCTCTTTCGGATTTCCTCGATAACCTTTTCCGGCTCTATGGAGATAAGCCATTTTTCGAGATTGTTCATTTCTCTACCTCCGCCGCCGGGAGGCCGAGCCACCAAAGCGGGTTATCCCGCTCCGGGCGGCGGCAATCGTCGCAATCCGCCGCCGAGCACGAGGAGCAACAGAGCCGATGAAAAGCATCGTCCCACGGCGTTTCGATTGCCGGGATAGAGCCGAGGAACGCCGCGAGCGCCTCCGGGCTCGCCGTGATACTCTGAAAGTTGTCCATGCTCACGCCTCCAAAGCCCGCAGTATTTTGCGGAGGTCTGCGTCGAGCTCTCTCCAAAACTGCGCGTTGTCGGCGGCGTGGATATATTTCGGGGAGCCGTCCTCTTTCTTTTCCTCTGCGAGCTTTTCCCATGTCGCCGCCTCACCCTCGCGGGTCTTGGTCGTCATAAGGATGTAGAGCGAGAGCTTGGAGCATTGTTCCGCCGTGAGTGTTTTTTCGTTCATGGTATGAGTAACCTCCTTTTTTATTGAGCCGCTTTCCGACGGCCTCTATTTCGGTACGACCGATTGACGCGAGCCTCCGCTACCGCCGCGCTATACCCTTGCCGAAAGCGGGAGTCCGTTTCCCCGGTCTTGCCTCGCTCGAGCTCGCGGTATATGGTCGCTTGGCACTTGCCGACACGCTCGGCAATCTCGCCCGGCTTTGCGCCCTTTGCGTACATTTCCTCGATAATCCGCCGCTCCTCGAGCTTTAAGCACTCGTATTTCATAGCCTCGCCTCCGTTTCTGCGTAAAAAAATAAGTGCGTCGGAGCTTAGTAGCTCTTTCGCACTTAATGATAAACGGCACAATCTGGAATAAATGGAATATTTGAAACGTTTACATTTCCTCTTGATTTTTTGTTCGTCATCCGGTATAATGAACGTAGTGAATACTACTTGTCATGTGGGGGCTCTTATTTCATGGCGCTAAGAGAGAATTACCGGGAGCTTCTGCTGGAGGCGGCCGTGCTTGTCGTTTCGCGCGACGGGCTGGATCATGCAACGACCAAGGCCATCGCAAAGGAAGCCGCATGCAACGAGGTCTATATCTACCGCAATTTCGGCAGCAAAGAAGGTCTGCTGCAGGCCGCGTTTGACCGCGCAGATATCCATTTCATCCAGATGGTAATCAAGCATCTCGACGTGCTGGATGACCGGAGCATGACGCTCGAGCAGCGCTGCCACGCGCTCTGGCAGCCGGTGTGGGCGTTCTGCCTGTCCGGGCCGGATATCATCCGTTTTTATCTGCGGTACTACTATTCCGCGCAGTACCTGACCAGCGCCCGCGCGCTGCACCACCACAACTACCAGCAGCTGCAGGCGCGGCTGAACCGCTATTTTATTTCCGAGCACGACTGCTGGCTGCTGATGGCCCACATCTTCGAGACCATCCTCAGCTTCGTCTCGCACGTGCTGTGCGGCGATCTCGAGGCGACGCCGGAGCTGAGCGAGCAGGCGTTTGGCCTGGTCTTCCGCACGCTGCAGCCGTATATGCTGCCGTAAGCGCGGATCCAAATTTGTTACCCCCTTGTTTCATCCCCCTCAAGTTTGAAACATGTGTACTGGGCGGGCAGAGCTTCTGCCCGCCCGGGGATTTTTTTCGGGAAATTTTGCATCGGCCCTTGACTTTTGAAAAAAATCTGCTATAATCATACCTGCATTTGAGATGCGGGTGTAGCTCATCCGGTAGAGCG
>ERZ1106976.301-NODE-301-length-56781-cov-8.948401_pt1 | contig 56781 bp, 55 predicted proteins | sample MGYA00403687_ERZ1106976 | MGnify/ENA primary metagenome ERZ1106976 (study PRJEB35170, sample SAMEA104062446) | human gut metagenome | biome: human gut; feature: human-associated habitat; material: faeces | place: Denmark | collected 2013-02-22 ... | reverse complement strand
GCGCATTTAGGCTGTACCGATACGGTAATTGCGGTGTCCCGGTGTCGAAACATTGTAGGAAACCGCAACGTTTCGTGCAACGTAAAATTGTGCTGATTTAGTGCAAAAGCTCTGCCTTCACCCTGTAGGGAACGGGCAAGATAAGTTCCGCTTGTGGCGGTTTTGGTCGAAACCTATGTCACCTCGTAGGGGCGACCATTGGTCGCCCGCATGGTCGGAACTACGATTTAATACAAATGCGTAAAAGACAGGTTCCGTCGGCGCTTTTACATCGCACCGATACATTTATTGCGTCAGTACGTGCGGCGAGTGCGGAGCAAAACATAAGAAAACGGGCGGGCAATGCCCGCCCCTACGAATAGGTTTTAGTGCCGACGAAAATTCAACAAACGGAACGGGCAAGATAAGTTCCCTACAAGGCATGGCGCAGTGCCGTAACGCGATGCAAAAGCGGATTGTTCCGCACCTTCGACACCGGGCTGACGCACTCCCCGTATCGGTGACAGCCTTAATTCGCCGCCGAAGCACTTGACGGACGGAGTGTTTTGGTGCATTATATAAGTTATAATGGAAACCGAAAGGATCTGACCATGCTTTTTGCGATTGTTGCCGCGGTGATACTCATCGCGGATCAGTGGCTCAAATACTGGGTCACGGTGAATATAACTCTGTCAACCGGCTCACAGGAGCTCATCCCCGGTGTCGTGAAGCTCGTGAATATCCACAACTCCGGCGCGGCGTTCGGACTGCTTGACAATGTCGACTATGCGCGCTGGGTCTTTCTGGCCGTGACGGCGGTGTTCGTCGTCGTTATCGCCGTGCTGCTGGTGCGGCGCGTGTTCGACTCGCGCTTTGCCGTGTGGTGCGAGGTGCTGTTTTTGACCGGCGCACTGGGCAACTGCATCGACAGGGTGTTTCTCGGTTATGTTGTGGACATGTTCAAGATTGAGTTTGTCAACTTCGCGGTGTTCAATATTGCCGACGCGGTTCTCGTCGTGTCCTGCCTGATGTTCGTGATATATGTTTTTTTCGGCTCACGCGGAGACAATGATGACGATGAGGACGCTTCTCCCGTCAAGGTAAGACCTGTGCCGCGCCAGCCGGTCGAGACTGCCGACGATTTCGCCGATATCTTCGGCATAAGCACCGCCGCTCCCGAGCAGCCGCAGGAGGCGCAGCCGATAAAGCCCGAGCCGCCGCGCCCTCAGGCGCACGACGCGTTCTGGGATGATTTCGGCCCGTCGCTGAGCTCGGCGCGGCCCGCCGAAAAGAAGGCCGCCGCGCCGAAGGACGAGTCTGCGCAGAGCGAGGAGTTCAGCGTTGATGATATTCTCGCCGAGTTTAAGGATCTGTAATGGATTATTTGGACGATAATATAATAACAATAACAGCACAGGAGAGCGCCGAACGTATCGACGCTCTCCTTGCGCGCTGTGTGCCGGAGCTCACGCGAAGCGCCGCAGCTCGCCTCATTGACGACGGCGCGGTGACCGTCGGCGGAAAAGCGGTGAAGAAAAACTACAAATGCTCACCCGGCGAGGAGGTCGTGCTCGTCATGCCAGAGGCCGCCGACACAGAGCTCAGGCCGCAGGATATCCCGATCAACATCGTGTACGAGGATGACGACCTGCTGGTAGTAAACAAACCGCGCGGCATGGTCGTGCACCCCGCGCCCGGCCACCCGGACGGAACGCTCGTAAACGCTCTGATGTTTCATTGCGGCGACTCGCTGTCCGGCATCGGAGGCGAAAAGCGCCCAGGCATCGTGCACCGGATAGATAAGGACACGTCCGGGCTGCTGATCGTCGCGAAAAACGACTTTGCACACCTTGCGCTGTCGTCTCAGCTTTCCGACCGCAGTCTGTCGCGAGTATACGAGGCCGTCGTGCGCGGCGGTATGCGCGAGCCTTCCGGCACGGTGGACGCACCCATCGGCCGCCATCCGAGCGACCGCAAGAAAATGGCCGTCACGCAGAAGGGCTCGCGCAGCGCAGTGACGCACTGGGAGGTCATAGCGCGCTATCGCGGCTATACGCATATCCGCTGCCGTCTCGAAACCGGGCGCACGCATCAGATCCGCGTCCACATGGCGCACATCGGCCACCCCCTGCTCGGCGACAGCGTATACGGCGCGCCCTCACCCGACAAGGGGCTTTCCGGTCAGTGCCTGCACGCTCGCGAGCTTAAATTCATCCATCCGCGCAGCGGTGAGAGAGTCGTCATCTCCACCGAGCTGCCGGAGTATTTCAAGAACGTCCTCAGCAAGCTTTCGGAGGCGCGTTAAGGCCGCTGCCGATACGATTATTGCGGCCGCGCCGCACACAATAAGCTATCAGCTGTCAACTGACGGCTAATACACAAGCTCGATCGCCTGCGGGCAGTTTTCAAAGCATATCTGACTGTGTGCGCCGCCGTTTTCGCCGTCGAAGGTCCAGCTCTCGGGCTCGTCGAAAACAAAGCGTGCGCGGCGGGTGTGCTTTATGATTATGTATTCGCTGCTGAGATCGTGGCTGAGCACCTTTGTCACAAGCGCCGCAAACGCCGCCGCGTTCGGGAGCTTTTTCACCAGCACCAGCTCGTGCAGCCCGTCGCCGAGGCCGATCTCCTTGCGCGGCAGGTCGATAAAGCCGGCCACGGAGTAGGAGTTCGACATGCTGCCGTAGAGAAACTCGCCGTCAATAACGCCGTCATCGTACTCGACGGTGACGCGGCGGCTTTTTAGCGTCGATAGGCTTTTTACCGCGCCTAGGAGGTACGCCGCCTCGCCGAGCTGCTTTTTTGCCTCCTGCGGCGTCGCGTAGCTGACCTCAGTGAATGCGCCGAAGGCCGCGACGTAGTTGAAATATCCGCCGTCGTGCTGCCCTTCGTCAAAGGGGTGGGGAGATCCGCCGATGAAGCGCTGTGCACCGGCGAGTATGTCGTTTTTCGGAAGACCTATGGTGCGCGCAACGTCGTTTGCCGTGCCGATGGGGATATAGCCTACCTTGGGACGCTCGGAAAGCGGCATGAGACCGGCGATGGCCTCGGCGAGCGTACCATCGCCGCCGAGCACCAAAAGGTACGGCACCGCGCCGGCATACTGCGTGGCAAGCTCCGTCGCGTGGCCGCGGCACTCGGTGAAATACATAGTCACCGCATAGCCGGCATCCGACAGCATTTTCAGTGCATCGGGCAGAGCACGCCTGAAGCCGCCCTTTCCGGCCGCCGGGTTTATTATCATCATAAGCGGAGTTTTCATAAATACTGATTCCTTAACCCTTATTAACGTTTAGTTTACCAATTTTATCACAAAATTCTCCCGTTTTCAACTTCTGATATCTGTTGAAATAATACGCTGTGTATGGTATTGTATCGTTGTATAGGAAATATACAGGGAGAGATCAAATGAATTATGTGTTTATTGCGGCGTTTGCCGCATTTTCCGCGGTGCACCTTTACGCAAGCTGGAGGTGCGATAAGCTGCTGCGCGCGGTGACGAAGGTGTTCCTGCTGCCGACGCTTCTCGGCTGGTATCTTACGACGGCTCAGGCGCCGCTGGATATCGTTGTTGCCGCGGTGGTGACGAGCTGGCTGGGCGATGTGCTGCTCATATTCGGGCCGGTGGGCTTTGCAGTTGGCGGAACGAGCTTTTTCCTTTCACACCTGTGCTTTGCGGCGGCCTACTGCATGCACGTCGATTTCACGCTCGTGCCGGTGTGGGTGATAGTCCTTGCGGCGATAGTGTACATAGCGGCGGTGGGCTTTGTTTTCCGCGGCCTTGTCGGGAACGTGAAGCCCAGGAGCCTCTATGTCGGCATGATGGGCTATCTTGTCGTCAACGGCGCGATGAACTGCTTTGCGCTGTTCCAGCTGATAACATTGCCGTGCCTTGCTACGGCCATCATGTACGCGGGAGCCGTGAGCTTTTTTGTATCCGATTCCATACTGTTTTACGTCCGCTTTCGCAAGGGCAGGCCGTTTAAAACGCATTTCGGGGTAATGCTGACATATCTGCTGGCGGAATTCCTTATCGTCGCGGGATTTATCCTGCTGACGGCGTGAAAGCCCTTTAATAAAGGAAACAACCCCCTGTGCAGAGCCTTTGTGTTCCGCACAGGGGGGTTATTTTCCCTTTTGGTCTCAATACTCTGCCAAGCACTGAGGAGAAGTTATGTTCATGAGGTGACCGCTGAAGTTTCCCTCGCCGAGCAGCTCCTTTTCAAGGCGTGCGGCGGTAATGAGCGCATCGGTATCGATGCCGGTGCCATAGCCCATGCCGTTGAGCATATAGACAAGGTCTTCAGTTGCCAGGTTTCCGGACGCTCCGGGTGCGAAGGGGCATCCGCCCAGACCGCCGAGTGTGGACTGACATTTTGTCACGCCGGCTTCGATGGCGGCAAGGGTGTTGACCATGCCCATGTTGCGCGTGTCGTGGATGTGGACCTGAAGCTCAAGAGAGGGAAATGCGCTCTTTACGGAGGCAATGACCTCACGCACCTGCGCAGGGTTTGCAAGACCGACTGTATCGCACAGGTCGACCTCGCCGACCCCGGCCTCGACATAGCTGCCTATGAAATCGACAACGGCCTGCGTTGAAGGCTTGCCCTCAAACGGGCAGCCAAAGGTCGTGGCCAGGTCGATGGACACCTCCATGTCGGGCAGGTTCTCGTGTATATTCAGATACTCCTGCATGCTCTGCTCGTGCGTGCGGTTGATGTTTGCCTTGTTGTGGCTGGCGCTGAGCGAGACGACGTAGAAGATGTGCTTTATCCCGGCGTTCCACGCGTTGTATGCGCCGCGCAGGTTGGGAGCCAGCGCGTAAAGCGACAGTTCGGGGTATTTTTCGGCGCACGCCGCGGCGACCTCGGCCGAATCGGCCATCTGCGGGATGGCCTTGGGGCTGACAAAGGAGGTCACCTGAATGTGTTTGACTCCGGAAGCGGCAATAGCATCGATTATTAGCAGTTTTTTCTCCTTGGGGATGTAGACCTTTTGGTTTTGGAAGCCGTCTCTCGGACCGACTTCATAAATTTCTATTGCTTTCATAGGCGGATGAATTATCTCCTTTCACGGGAAAAAGTTATCTAAAAAGCTCATAAATTAAGATATACCATATTGATAACGTTTTCAAGATGCATATTTAAATTTGTGTGCCGCAGCCAAAAGTGCACCTGTGTTTTCGGGCGTTTTGACAAAAACCCCGTCATTTTGCACTAAAAGTGTTAAAGATTTTTATACACAATTGAGTTATTGCCAATTTACATACTAGGTGATATAGTTTGATACGAGAAAACGTTTTCATTAAACGATAGGCGAAAACCGAGCCTGAAATAGTGCAAATTGCTAAAAACATAACGAATTATTCGATAAATAATACGAATTTGGTTAAATATTTGTCAACATCCTCGGTGTTTCGGCAAACGTTTTCTGAAAATCAAACGATTAATTTTCACTAACAGGAGGAATTGACATGAGCAAAAATGTTATCGCTGACACCGCCGAGGCGAAGTTTATCGCGGGTCTTATGGAACGCGCAAGAAAAGCGCAGAAGGTAATCGAGGGCTATAATCAGGAGCAGGTCGACGAATTGGTTGCAGCCATCGTTTGGGAGATCATCCGCGACGACGAGAAGATAGAGACCATGTCCAGAATGGCTCTTGACGAGACCCGCCTGGGCGACATGGAGTCCAAGCGCAGCAAGCTGACCAACAAGTGCAGGGGTCTTATGTATGACCTCAAAAAGCAGAAGTCTGTCGGCATCGTTGAGGAGATCCCCGAAAAAGGTCTGCTCCGCATGGTAAAGCCCGTCGGTGTCATCTGCTCGATCGTTCCCGCGACTCAGCCCGAGATGATACCTATCATGCAGGCGATGAACGCGGTCAAGGCGCGCGACGCTATCATTTTCTCCCCGTCGAGACGCGGCGCAAAGACTACCAACTATACCGTATCCCTCCTGCGTGACGTTATGAAAAAGTACGGCGCACCCGAGGATCTGTTCATCACCTATCCCGAACCGACTCACGAGATCACCGCAGAGCTCATGAAGCAGGCAGACCTCATCATTGCCACCGGCGGCCAAGGCCTTGTCCGTCAGGCTTACAGCTCCGGCACCCCGGCATTCGGTGTCGGTGCGGGCAACGCACAGATATATGTTGACGATTCTGCCGATCTCGCCGATGCGGCAAGCAAGATCATAGCCTCCAAGACCTTTGACATGGCTATCGGCTGCTCCTGCGACAACAGCGTCATCGTTCACGAATCTGTCTACGATCAGATGAAGGCTGAGTTCGAGAAGGTCGGCGGCTACATCCTGCCGGCAGAGGACAAGGAAGCCGTCCGCAAGGGCATATGGCCCACCTGGCCCGAAGGACACGCTGTCAACAAGAACATCGTCGGCCGCCCCATTCCCGATATCGCCGAGATATGCGGTATAACTGTTCCCGACGGCACGAAGGTCATCTTCGTCGAAGAGGATGTCCGCGGCGACGGTACGGCATTCTGCCGTGAGAAGCAGTGCTGCGTCATAGCTCTTTACAAGGCTAAGGACGTTGACGATGCAATAGACATCGTTGTCACCAACCAGAACGTAAACGGTGCAGGCCACTCCTGCGGCATCTACTCCAAGACCGAGGAGAACATTGCAAAGTATGCCGCCGAGACCTATACCACCCGTGTTGTTGTAAACCAGCCGCAGGCGGCTACCAACACCGGCAGCTGGACCAGCGGTATGCCCTTCACCAGCTCTCTGGGCTGCGCGACCTGGGGCGGCAACATCTGCTCTGAGAACATCTGGCTCAAGCATTACATGAATAACACCTGGATCATTAAGGAGATACCCAACTTCAAGCCCACCGACGAGGAGCTCTTCGCCGGCTTCAAGGCAAAGTAAGATGGAAAGCAAAATAAGAAGCGCCGAGCTCCGCGGCCTGATAAAGCAGGCTGCGGAGGCCTCGGAAATAATAAAAAGCGGCATGACCGTTGCTGTAGGCGGCTACACGAGCTGCGGCTACCCCAAGGCGGTCATCCGAGCACTCGCCGACCGTGCAAACGCCGGAGAGGAGCTCGGGCTCAACGTCGTGTCCGGCTCGAATAACGGCATTGTCGATACGATCCTTGCAGAGGCGGGCGCAGTTGCCCGTCGTGCCCCGATGATAGAAAGCAAGGTCATCGCATCTCAGGTAAACCGGGGCTCGGTCGCCTACTGCGAGCAGCAAATGAACAAAATGCCGCATCTTCTGCGTGCCGAGGCGTTCGGCCATATAGATGTTGCCATTGTTGAGGCCATTGCCGTCAATGCCGACGGCAGCTTCGTGCCGAGCTCATCCGTGGGCTTTGTACCGTTGCTCGTTGAGCTTGCCGACAGGGTCATAATCGAGGTCAATGCCGCGATGCCCGAGCAGCTCGAGGGCATGCATGACATTTATATTCCCGACGGCGGCCCGATACCCATCACCTCTGCGGGGCAGCGCATCGGTGTATCCTCGATCGCCTGCAATGTTAAAAAGATATCCGCTATCGTGCTGAGCGATGAGCCCGACGAGGTAGCTGCTTTGGCACCGGTAAAGCCCGAACAGGCGGCCATAGCGGACAATCTTTTCAACTTCCTTGAGCTTGAGATGACCCGGCGCGGAATAACTCAGCTACCGCCGGTGCAGACGGGCTTCGGCAGTCTCGCAGCGGAGATAGTAAACGCACTTGGTCGGGCGAACTTCAACGATATAAGCTTTTTCGGAGGAGTCGCTCAGGAGGCGAACATACGCCTCGCGGCCTCCGGCAAGGCCAAGGCGATATCCTGCGGCTCTGTGAAAATGAGCTCTGAGGTAAAAAAGCTCATCGAGGAAAACGAGCAGGTGCGCCGCAGCGTCGTCATCCGAAACGGCGAGATAACAAACAATTCCGAGGTCATAGCCCGTCTTGCTCCCATAACGCTCACAAGCGGCATTGAAATGGATATCTACGGCAACGTAAACTCCAGCCACATAGCCGGTTCGAAGATTGTAAACGGTCTCGGCGGCGGCGCAAATTTCGCTGCCAACGCGGGGCTGTCGGTTATGATGATAGCGTCGACCGGTAAGGGCGGCGCAATATCGACGATAGTGCCTATGGTTTCGCATCAGGACATAAGCGAGCACGATATCGATGTTGTTGTTACCGAAAACGGAGTCGCCGATCTTCGCGGAAAGAGCGATACCGAAAGAGCGCGAGAGATAATCGAAAACTGCGCCGGTGCGTATAAGGATCAGCTCCGCAGCTATCTTGACCGTGCGGCGGCGGCCGGCGGCCATCACCCGGTTCTGCTTGACGAAGCGCTTTCCTGGCACATCAGACTCAAGAAGACCGGCAGTATGATGCTTTAAAAATCAGGAGGAAATATGAAGGAAATATATTTTAAAAGTCCCACAGGCTTTATTATCGGCAACGGTGTGATAAAAAAGCTCGGTGCGCATCTGAATAAGCTCGGCATAAAAAAATGCCTGCTTATTTCCGACAACACGCTCAAGGAGCTCGGCATAGTCGACATGGTTCTCGATTACGCAAGGGCAGACGGTATTGAATTTATTGAATACTGCGGCTGCCTGCCCGATCCTCCCGTTGAAAACGTTTATGAGGCGCTTGAGGCTTACCGCGCAAAAGGCTGCCAGGGAATTCTCGGTCTTGGAGGAGGCTCGGCGATGGATGTGGCGAAGGCAGTCTCCGTTCTGGTCACAAATCCCGGCAGCTTTGAGGAATATGTCGGCGTCGGCAAGGTGCCAAACCGCGGCTGCCCCCTGGTGCTTGCACCTACTATAGCCGGCTCCGGCAGCGAGATCGGAATGTTCGCAATAATGATGGTCAACGGCCAGAAGGCCGGCGTCGTGGATCAGAACCTCTGCGCGGATCTCGCGCTGGTCGATCCTGAGCTGACCGTCAGCTGCCCGAGAGGACTCACTGCCGCGACCGGTTTGGACGGCCTGTGCCATCTTATCGAGTCGTATATCTCCAATCTCACCAGCCCCATGGCAGAGATGTTCTGTCTTGAGGGCATACACTACATGGTCAAGTACCTGCGCAAGGCAGTCGGTCAGGGCGACAATGTTGAGGCTCGCTACTGGGTAAGCTATGCTTCCTCCATCGGCCTTTTTGCAAACAACCTCACCGACGGCTGCGCCGCGAACCACGGCCTGGCATTTGCCATCGGCGGCGTTTACCATATAAGCCACGGCCTGTCCAACGCGATAGTCCTGCCCTATGTTTTCCCCTATGTTGCACGCGCCGAGCTCGACAGAATGCCGAGACTGGCTCAGGCCTTCGGCCTGAATATCGAGGGCAAAAATAATCAGGAGCTGGCCGACGCAATCACCGAGGAGCTCGTAAGGCTCAACCGCGATGTCGGCTGCCTTATCCCGCTGTCGAAGTTCGGCGGCAAGCCGGAGGATATAGACCATCTTGTGGACGAGACCTTCGCGCAGACCCGCGTTATGGGTCATTCGAGCTGGAAGCTGACTGCCGACGAGCTCAGAGAAATATTCACCAAGGCAATGTAAGCCGCACGAGGAAAACGGCTTATGGCTTATAATAATAAACACGAATAAACATGCAAAAGAGATGACAAATTGAAAGGAAGAAAAAAACAGATGAAAAAACGTATTATCGCACTGCTGCTAGTTGCAGTCATGCTCTGCATGATATTGGCCGGCTGCTCATCCGACGGCGTCATGAACGGCCCCAGCAGCGACGGCTCCGCATCAAACGGCGACTATTCAAACGGCAAGACCTACGAGTGGAAGCTTGCCAGCGCATGGGGCGAGGGCAGCCGCCAGTTCTCGTTCGACCAGCGCTTCTGTGACCGCGTTCAGGAAATGTCCAACGGCCGCCTGAAGATAAAGCTCTACGGCGCAGGCCAGCTGTGCTCGACCACCGAGGTATTTGACCTTGTCGCGGCGGGCGACGTTCAAGTCGGCTCAGACGCTCCCCAGTACTGGAGCGGCAAGAACACCGCGTTTGACCTCCTCGGCTATAATGTTCTCGGCCTGGGCGGCTCCGATTATCTGACATGGTACTTCGGCGGAGAAGGCTATCAGCTGACCAAGGATCTGTACCACAAGTACGGCCTGGAGTATTTCTACACCGCTATCACCAACTGCGAGTCCGGCATCCGCTCGAACAATCAGATCACCGGCCTTGCCGACCTCAAGGGTAAGAATATCCGTATGTCCGGCAACGTTATCGGAGCTGTCCTCGGCAAGCTCGGCATAACCTCCACCTCCATGACCCTCGACGAGGCGGTCGACGGCCTTGAGAAGGGCGTAATCGACGCAATGGAATATTCCTCCCCCTGTATGGACTACACGATGCAGATCTATGAAATAGCAAAGTACTGGATCGGCCCGGGCTTCCATCAGACTGCTGCGCCCTACGGCATCATGTTCAACCAGGAGGCATATGACTCCCTCGATCAGGAGCTTAAGGACATCATCGCCACCTGCGCAAAAGCAAACCTCCTCGAGGCTTACGGCGAGAACGCATATCAGGACGCAGTTGCGACCGATAAAATGATAAAGGATGAGGGTGTCACTCTTACCTACTTCTCCGATGAAGACCTTGCAACCATCGAAAATGCACGCAACGAAGTTTACAAGGAAATGGCGGCGAAGAACGCCGACTTTGCAAAGATCGCACAGTCTCAGATGGATTACTTCAAGACCATGACCTACTATCAGGAGGACTTCCTCGGCGATTACAGTACCACCAGCATCCCCAGCGCATATCCCAACCTCGGATAAGCATAACTACCTCTCTACCAAATTGTCCTGTCGGCCTTTGTACGGGCCGGCAGGACATGCCGGGAGACCGGTAACGATCTAACAGGAGGATATATCAATAATGAAAGTGATGGCAGGCATATCAAAAACGATCGACAGGATCGTTAAGGCCATCGGCATGTTTGCTGCTTATCTGAGCGTTCTTATAATGTTTCTGATAGTGGCGGAGGTTTTCATGCGCCGCGTTTTCGCTTCGCCGACGCTGTGGTCCTATGAGACCGTAACGTTTCTTTTCGGAGGAATGATCATGCTGTCGCTGCCCTATGGCCTTCAGCTCGGTGTTAACGTCCGTGTCGATGTTCTCTACAACGTATTTAACAAGAAAACAAAAAGAATAATCGATATTGCTACCTTTATCGTGTTCTTCGGAATGTTCATGCTCATATTCACCACTGCCGGCGTGAGATACTTCGGCAGATCTCTCTCCTCGCTCGAGCGCTCATGGAGCACCTGGGCTCCGGTACTGTGGCCGGTCAAGGCTACCATACCCGCCTGCGGAATCCTTATGCTGCTGCAGGGCATTTCAGAGCTTATAAAGCTGTTCTTCCGACTCTTTGACAAGGGCGATGCCCTCGGCCTTTCCGACGACGATGACGACAAGGTCGCACAGGAAATCGAGGAGATACTCGCTACTGAGGCCGACTCCGGCCTTCACACCGAGGCGATTGAAGAAATCGAGAAGGGAGGCAGTGAACAATGACTGTATCTGCAAGCTTACTGCTTATAATGTTCGTAGCGCTGCTGGCCGGCCTTCTCATAGGTACACCCCTGGCGTATGTCCTCGGAGGCGTCGCGGTCATCATAGGCTACATCGGCTGGGGGACTTCTACCTTCAGCATTATCATGAGCCAGACCTTCGGCGTCATGAACAACTACACACTCATAGCTATCCCCATGTTTGTTCTCATGGCAAACTTTCTTACCTATTCCGGAGTTGCAGACGGCCTGTTTGAGGCGGTTCGCAAGCTGTTCGGGCCTGTAAAGGGCGGCCTTGCCGCAGCGGTCATGGTTGTTTCGGCGGTTTTCGCGGCAACGACCGGCGTTGTCGGCGCATCCGTACTGACTATGGGTCTGCTGGCTCTGCCTGTTCTGGACAAGAATAAATATGACCACGGTCTCGCCACAGGCACCGTCTGCGCAGGCGGCTCGCTGGGCATACTGATCCCGCCGAGCATCATGCTCGTTACTCTGGCGTCACTGGCACAGGTATCGCTGTCAAAGCTTCTGCTGTGCTGCTTTGTCCCCGGCGGCATCCTCGCCGTTGTTTACATCATCTATATCCTTGTTACCTGCGCAATCCACCCCGAAAAGGGCCCCGCGATGAGCAAGGAGGAGTTTAAAAAGCTCAACAAGGCTGTTCTCATCAAAGATATCCTCGTAAACCTCATTCCGCCGCTGATACTAATCCTCGGCGTTTTGGGGACCATCTTCATGGGCGTTGCTACCCCGACCGAGGCCTCTGCCTGCGGCGCACTGCTGGCTTTGATCCTGACCTTCTTCTATAAGAGCTTCTCATGGAAGATGCTCAAGGAGTCCGTCATCGGCTGCCTTAAGACCTCCGCAATGTGCTTTTTCATTATGATAGCGGCAAACAGCTTCTGCGCGATCTTCTTCGCGCTCGGCGGCGACACAATGATCGAAAACTTCGTTGCCTCTGTCGGCATCGGCAAGTGGGGCTGCTTCATCTTTATGATGGCTCTCATATTCTTCATGGGCATGTTCATCGACTGGATCGGCATCGTTGCCATAGTTGTTCCCATTTTCCTGCCTATCCTCACCGATATGGGCTTCGAGAATACTCTTTGGCTGTGCACCTGCATCGCGGTCATCATGCAGACCTGCTTCATGACGCCGCCCTTCGGCTTTGCACTTTTCTATGTCAAGGCGCTGCTCCCGAAGGGATACACGATGCTCGAAGTCTATAAGGGCGTTGTACCGTTTATCATAGCGGTGCTTCTGGTAACGGTGCTGGTCACACTCATTCCGGGTATCGTTATGTGGCTGCCCAACCTCAGCTACGGTTAATGATATGAAGGTATTTTCATCATCCTTGGCCGACGGCCGCTTCGCCGTCGACTGCGGCGGTCACGGCAGGAATCTCTCCCCTGCGTTCACGGTCGCCGACGCACCCGAAGGAACGGCATCTTTGGCTCTGCTGCTTGAGGACAGAGATGCCTTTCCCGTAACGGGAGGCTTCTCCTGGGTCCATTGGGCAGCGTGCAACATACCACTGACCGGACTTGGGGAAAATGCCTCCGCGCAGGGCGAGGGCTTTGTGCAGGGAGTCAACAGCTATATAAGCATGCAGGGAGGAAGCAGACCGAGAGAGGAATGCATCGGCTACTGCGGCATGACCCCGCCGGATGCCGACCACGTCTACACCCTCAGGATATTCGCGCTCGATACCGTGCTGGATATCGAAAACGGCTTCGATATGAACGTGATGTTCCGAAAAATGCGCGGCCATATCCTCGCGCAGGCGGAACTCGAAGGCCTGTACAGTAAAATGTAAAATGCAACAGAATGAGAGCGCCGTTTATTTTGCTAAACGGCGCTCATGTATTGTGTTATAATTATTTAAAACAGGAGGCATAAAAATGAAGATCGTTATTCTCGACGCTTACTGCGTCAATCCGGGCGACCTGTCATGGGATGAGCTGCGCCGCTTCGGCGAGGTGGAGGTCTATGACCGAACCGAGTATGATGACGCCGTCATAGCCGAGCGCATCGGCGACGCGGAGATCGTTATAACAAACAAGACTCCCATATCCAAAGCGGTGCTCGATGTCTGCTGGAATATAAAATTCATTGCCGTGCTCGCAACGGGCTACAACATCGTCGATATCGCTTGCGCTTCGGAAAAGGGGATACCCGTTTCGAACATACCGGGCTACGGAACGGCGGCTGTCGCACAGTTTGTGTTCGCGCTGCTGCTGGAGATATGCCATCATACTGCGCACCATTCCGAGGCCGTCCACGAGGGCCGCTGGGAGATAGACCCCGACTGGTGTTTTTGGGACTATCCTCTCATCGAGCTCGACGGCAAGACCATGGGCGTGCTCGGCTACGGCCGCATCGGCAGGCAGACCGCGCGCATCGCAAGAGCAATGGGGATGAAAGTCTTGGCAAACAGCCGCTCGAAGCAGTCGGGCGGGGATGAGTTGGCCAAATTCGTCACCGTGGACGAGCTTTTGGAAAACTCCGATGTCATAGCTATGCACTGCCCGCTTCTACCCGAGACGGAGGGCATGATAAATAAAGACAGTATAGCCAAAATGAAGCCCGACGTTATAATTATAAACAACAGCCGCGGGCAGCTCGTAAACGAGCAGGATCTTGCCGACGCGCTCAATTCGGGCCGGGTCTACGCCGCGGGGCTTGACGTCGTGTCAAGTGAGCCCATACGCCCCGATAATCCTCTTTTGGCTGCGAAAAACTGCTTCATAACCCCGCACATAAGCTGGGCTCCGAAGGAAGCCCGGTCGAGGATCATAAAGGCAACTGCGGAAAACCTGGAGGCGTTCCTGTCCGGCGCGCCTGTAAACGTCGTGAATATGAAAGGATAGATCATGAGAAAATGCATAGTTGTATCCGACTCGTTTAAGGGCACGCTCTCAAGCCTGCAAATATGCGGGCTCGCGCGCGGAGTATTCGAGCGCCTCATGCCGGAGTGCAAGCTCATAACCGTGCCCGTTGCCGACGGAGGCGAGGGTACGGTAGAATGCTTCGTGCATTCTCTCGGTGCAGAGCGTGTGCTTTGCGAGGTGAGCGGGCCGTACGGCGAGCCCGTAACGGCGGAGCTTGCCGTAATGGGTGACACCGCGATCATAGAAATGGCATCCGCGGCAGGACTTCCGCTCGTGGGTGACAATAAAGATCCGATGCGCGCCGGTACGCTTGGCGTTGGGCAGCTCATAAGGCATGCTGTCGAGCTGGGGTGCAGAAAAATACTGCTCGGGCTCGGCGGCAGCGCGACAAACGACGGCGGCTGCGGCTGTGCACATGCCCTGGGTGCGGAGTTTTTCGATAAAAACGGAAGAAGTTTCATCCCGACCGGCGGAACTCTGTGCAATATCCAGAGTATTAGGCTTGGCCGCGTAAGGGAGCTTCTTTGCGGCGTTGAGCTTACCGTCATGTGCGATGTAGAAAATCCGCTGTACGGCAAAAAAGGAGCGGCATATGTCTTTGCTCCGCAGAAGGGAGCCGATGCCGCGGCGGTCGAGCTGCTTGACAGGAACCTGCGGCACTTTTCCGAAAAGCTGATTGAATGTACCGGCGTTGACATATCGTCGCTTCCCGGCGGCGGCGCGGCAGGCGGAATGGGAGCGGGCTGTGTTGCACTGCTGGGCGGCAGGCTGTGCTCGGGTATCGACGCGATACTGGACGCCGTGCGCTTTGACGACATGCTGATCGGAGCCGACATGGTCATCTCCGGCGAAGGAAGGCTCGATTCGCAGAGCCTTCAGGGCAAGGTCATCTCAGGCGTGGCAACGCGCTGCAAGGCAAAAGCCGTGCCGCTTGTTGTGCTTGCCGGCGTCATCGGCGAGGACGCCGAGGAGGTCTACGACAGCGGAGTTTCCGCAGTGTTCTGCACGAATCGTGCCGCCCGTCCGGCCGCGGAGCTGGCCGAGCATTGTAAAAATGATTATATTGCCGCGCTCGGAGATATACTGCGCCTTATAAATACCTTGTGTCCGTAGGCAGTTAATTCTTGACACGCCCTGTTTTCGGTGATAGATTATAAAAAAGTTTTAGAAATAAAGGGATAGAGATTACATATGGCAAACAATACTACCATAAAAGATGTTGCCAAAATGGCAGGGGTCTCCGTTTCTACCGTATCCAGGGTTCTCAACGGCAATGTGCGCGTCGATGAAAAGCTCAAGGAAAAGGTTCTTTCCGCGGCACAGGAGCTCGGCTATACGCCGAACGATGTCGCAAGGAGTCTGAAGATGCAGGATTCGTCTCTGGTCGCGTATGTTGTGTCAAACACGGCTGACCCGTTTTTCACGAGCATAAGCCGTGGTATCGAGGATGTGCTTTTTGATAGGGGCTACAGCCTTATAAATTGCAGCACGAATTTCTCGCTCGAGCGCGAAACGCGTTTTCTGAACATGCTGGCCAAGCGTCGTGTTGCGGGTATCGTCATAAACACCGTCGGCAACAACGATAAGCTCATCGCCGATATGAGCCGCCGTTTTCCGACCGTGCTCAGCAACAGACTGATAAGAGATCCCGGCTTTATAGGCGACTTCGTTGACTTCGATAACATTTCCGGAGTCATGCGCCTGACTAAGCATCTGCTCGAGTTGGGTCACAGACGCATAGCCTTTCTGACGGGACCCGAATTTTTGAGCACGGTTGAGGAACGCTTAGCGGGCTTCCGCATGGCGATGCTCTCTGCGGGCATAGCAGTCGACAGCAAATATCCGTATGTCGTAAAAAGCAGCGAAAGCTTCACCGCCAACGACGGCTACAACGGGATAGCGAAGCTCATGAGCATGCCCGTTCCACCCACTGCAGTCGTTGCATCCAACAGCGAAATGGCACTGGGCGTAATGCGCTATTGCCGCGAGCACGGCATCAGCATACCGGACAGCATATCGCTTTGCAGCTTCGGCAACCTTCTCAACCACGATCTGATGTATGTGGATCTTACACATACTCGTATGGATCTGTTTGCAATTGGCAACCGCATGGCGCAGCTCCTGCTTGACAGGATAGCCAGCGGGAATACCGCGCAGCCTAACCGCGAGATACGTTTTGACTCGCCTATCGTGATAGGCAACAGCACTGTGGAATGTAAATAAGCGATTTCGACGGTCTGTTATGACCCGATGCAACTGCATCGGGTCATACTTTTTGTTCAGGATTTGACAAAATATTCGTTATGAGCTATTATGCTCTTATAAAATTCTGATTTTTAAAATAAAGGAATGATACGGATGGAAAACATAAGCGCGAAAGCGCCGTGGAAAAACCATTTGGGCGAGGTGCCCTTTACCCTCGATTACTTCGACGGCTCGATGTTCGAGGCCGTTGAGAAGATAGCAAAGCAGTACCCCAACAATATTGCCTTTGATTTCATGGGCAGGTCGACGACCTATAAGACGCTTGTAAGAGAGATCGAGGACTGCGCCAAGGCGCTGCGCACCATCGGCGTACGCGAGGGAGACAAGGTCACCATCGCAATGCCGAACTGCCCTCAGGCCATCCAGATGTTCTATGCCGTCAACCTCATCGGCGGCATCTGCAACATGATCCACCCCCTTTCGGCTGAAAAGGAGATAGAATTCTACCTCAACGAGTCGGAGTCTGTCACAGCCATTACGCTCGACCAGTTCTACAATAAGTTTGAAAATATCCGTCAGAACACCAGGGTCGTCAACATCATCATCGCCAGCATAAAGGACGAGCTTTCAAAGCCCGTCAAGGCAGGCTACATGCTCACCGAGGGCAGGAAGATCAAAAAGATACCGGAGGACGCCCCGGTTATCCGCTGGAGGGAGTTCCTGCGCATGGGCCGGCACTGCTTCTATAACTACAAGGTAAAGCGCACGGGCTCTGACCCCGCAGTCATCCTCTATTCCGGCGGCACGACCGGCACGACAAAGGGCATCCTGCTTTCAAACCGTAACTTTAACGCCCTCGGTCAGCAGGTCATAGCGGCAAACCCCATGTTCCGTGTCGGCGATAAGATGCTCGCGGCAATGCCCCTGTTCCACGGCTTCGGCCTCGGTGTGTGCATCCACACGATGCTCTCGCAGGGCGGCAGATGCATCCTCATCCCGCGCTTTACCGCGCAGACCTACGCAAAGCAGATAACAAAATACCACTGCAACTTCATCGCCGGCGTTCCCACGCTGTACGAGGCGCTGCTGCGCCTGCCGAGCATGGATAAGGCCGACCTGAGCTCGCTCAAGGGCGTTTTCTCCGGCGGCGACAGTCTCAGCATTGAGCTAAAGAAGAAGTTTGACAAATTCCTGTACGATCACAACGCCAAGATCCAGATACGCGAGGGCTTCGGCCTTACCGAGTGCGTCACGGCAAGCTGCCTGACTCCTCCGCACATGGCCAAGGAGGGAAGCATCGGCCTGCCCTTCCCCGACACCTATTACAAGATAGTTGAGCCCGGCACGGATAAGGAGCTGCCTTACGGCGAGGAGGGCGAGATACTCATTGCCGGCCCCACGGTCATGATGGAATACATAAATCACCCCGAGGAGACTGCGCAGACCCTTCGCAGGCACGATGACGGCCTTACCTGGATGTACACGGGCGACCTCGGCATGATGGACGACGAGGGCTTTATCTACTTCAAGGGCCGCGCCAAGCGCATGATAATAACCTCCGGCTACAATGTCTATCCCGGTCAGCTTGAGAATATCCTCGACGCGCACGAGTTTGTGCACATGAGCTGCATCATCGGCGTTCCCGACCAGTACAAGATGCAGAAGGTTAAGGCCTTTGTCATGCTCAAGCCCGGCGTTCCCGAAAGTCCCGAAACCAAGGAGGCCATTCTTGCCTACTGCCGCAAGAACATAGCAAAGTACGCAATGCCGTATGACATAGAGTTTCGCCGCGAGCTGCCCAAGACCCTCGTCGGCAAGGTCGCATACCGCGTCCTTGAAGAAGAGGAGGAGGCAAAGCGCACAGCCGAAACGTCCGAAGAATAAAACACTCTCCCGGCCGTCCGAAAAAATTCGGGCGGCCGAAACTTCTGTTTACTTTTTTCGTCTTGATGTATGCACGCCGTATATGATATAATCGGCATACTTTACAGTTCAGAGAGGTGAACGCTTTGAAAAAAAAATATATCGCCCTTGCGGCGGCACTTATCATGCTGCTGTGCGCTCTGTGCGCATGCGGCAAGGATGAAGACACCAAAACGCCTGAGGAAACGGGCACTCCGCCGGCGGTGAGCACCGACAATCCCGATGTGCAGCCGACGGCCGCCGTTGAGCCGAGCTCCGTCGAGCTCGGCGAGACTGCCGACGCAGGTGACGGCTATATCTCAAAAATGGTCTTTATAGGCGACAGCACGACCTACGGTCTGAAGGCCTACGAGGTTTTGGACGGCTCACAGGTCTGGACGCCGTCGAGCGGCACGCTGGCTCTGTTTAACCAGAGCATAGCCACCATAGTCTATCCCCCGACGGGCGAGGAGATACCAATTACCGACGCCGTGGGCAGAGCAAAGCCGGAGTACGTCGTCCTCACCATCGGCGTAAACGGCGTTTCCATGATGAATGAGGAGCAGTTTAAAACGCAGTACACTGAGCTTATAGAGCGCATAAAGTCCGTAAGCCCCGACACGAGGATCATCTGCAACTCCATCTACCCCGTCGAGGCGATGTATGAGGCGAAGGATAACGGCATAAACAATGCCGTCATCGACCGCGCAAACGGCTGGATACTTCAGATCGCCGAGGCGACCGGCACACACTTTACAAACTCGGCCTCCGTGCTCAAGGGCTCGGACGGCAAGCTCGTTTCCGGTTACGGCAACGGCGACGGCATACATCTCAATGCCGTCGGCTTTGAACGCGTGATAGACTATCTCAAGACCCACGCATGGCTGTGAAAGGTGATGGCATGAAAAGAAAAATCTATTCCGCAGCGGCTGTGCTGCTGCTTGTATGCATGCTCTGCGCGTGCAGCACCGGCCATAACGCCAAGACCCCCGATATTCAGACCGTTGCCGACAAGGTCGGCGCAACGATGGACCTGAGCGAAATGTCGCAGATACCGGATGCCTATGTCGACAGCGTGATGGGCATCGCGCCCGACGGCTATGTCAGCCGCAACACGCTTATATCCGCCGTCGGCACGAATATCAACGAATACGGCATTTTCCTTGCAAAGGACGCCGGGCAGGCGGAAACGCTCAAGGCGGCGCTCGAGAAGTATCTTGAATACCGCGAGAGCGTCTGGATGGACGAGTACCTGCCGGACGAAAAGCCAAAGCTCGACAATGCCGAGGTCTGGCAGCAGGGAAATTATGTCATGTACGCCATTCTGGGAGACGATGCGCGTCAGGCGGCGCACGCGGCTTTCCAGAGCTGCTTTGAGGGCTGAGATATGAAGCTTATATGGCACGGTCACGCCTGCTTCGAGCTCATCTCCGCCGACGGCAGCGTTGTATTCGACCCCTACTCTCCCGGCAGCATACGCGGGCTGGAGCTTAAGCCCCTGCGCGCCGACAGTGTTATTTGCAGCCACTCTCACTCCGACCATGACTACGCCGCCGGAGTTGAGCTGACCGGCGCCGAGCCACGCTTTGAGCTGACGCGGATACCCACATATCACGACGGCAAGCTCGGTGCTCTGCGCGGCGACAATCTGTGCAGCATAGTCTGTGCGGAGGGACTGAGGCTTGCGCATCTCGGCGATCTCGGACATACGCTCGACCCCGAAACGGCGGCCAAATTCGGCGCAGTAGACGTTCTGATGATCCCCGTCGGCGGCTACTACACGATATGCCCGCAGCAGGCAAAGGAGGTCGCGCTCGCGCTCGACGCGAAGACGGTCATTCCGATGCACTACCGCAGCGCAGGTATAGGACTTGAAAACGTGGCGTACGTCGATGATTTTCTCGCGCTGTGGAGCGGGGAAGAGATCGTTTGTCTCCCCGGCTGCGAATATGAGGTCGAAAAGAGCGCAAAGCGCCGCATCGTCGTTTTCGAGCCCGACAAAAATTGCATAAAATAAAAAATGAGGCTCATTGAGCCTCATTTTTTATTTTATGAGCCTGATAAGTATCTTTTCAAATTCGGACAGAATGCTGCTGCCGGAGGCGAGGATGAGATTTCTGCCGTACATCTTCGCATATGCCTCTAAGCTGTGCCTTGTGTCGGCGGCATAGATTACGGGGATCACGATTATGCCTTGCCGCTTTGCCTCGTGCACCGCACTGCGTACATCCTCTATTGCCTCCGCCTCGCCCCTGTATGCCGACGGCAGGCCGTCGGACAGCACGACCAGTATCCTACGCTTTTCGCAGCGCTTTACAAGCTCCATGGATGCCACGCGGATGGAATATCCGTCCTTATTGCCGTTTCCCGCGGAAATCTGCGTTATGGCATCGTAGCAGCGGCTGCCGAGCTCCTTTTGCTCGAAATCCTTTATGACGCAGTGCCCGACGGCATCCGGCCCGCCGTCGAAGGCGACTATCTTCGTGTATGCTATATCCTTGAGCGCCTCCTCGATCATTGCCGCCGTCATGAGCGCCGTGAAGAGCTTTGAGCTGCCGTTGCCGAGTCCCGTGCCCATGCTTCCGCTGCGGTCGATGAGCAGATAAAAGGCGGTCTCACGTGTTTTCGGAGGCGTTTTGCTCTTGAATATATGCTTTGAGCCGAGGGGGATCTTCCACAGCTCGCTTTCCGACAGCGCACCGCGCCGCTGGCTCAGACTGCGTATACGCTGCTCACGCAGGATGCGGTCGAGCCGCTTGTGCATCTGCCGCGCCTTTTCGGCATACTGCGGCGGGAGTCTGCGCCGCGTCGGTACTATGCTGCTCTCTTCAAATTTCACGGCGGAGTAGGCTCCGGAGAGCTTTGAGCGGTCGTCAAGGCTCAGCCGGCTTGCGCCCGCAGCCTGAACGGTGCTCATTTTTTCATACCGCCGCTCGCGCAGAAGCTCCGATGCGGCATTGCTCAGCATCTGATCGAGCTCCGCCTCGGTCAGCGCCGCCGAGCGCTTATGGGAAAAGCCCGCTCCGATTACCTCGCGCACGGAGCTCGGCCCCTCGGCAAAAGCCTTGGACAGGGCGCTGCCGGAGTCGTTTTTTATGCCGAGCGAGCTGCTCTGCCCGTGATTTGTCGAGCGTCCGGCGCTCGACGACGCGCCCCTGTCCTCGCGCCCGTCCGTTCCGGCGCTGCCCCTGGGCTTTACGTCCGAGCCCGTGAGACTGCCGCTCATGTCGCCATGGCGCTCTGAGTTATCCCCGCTGCCCGGGCTTGCGCTGTCTCCCTTATCTCCACTGGCATCGTCGCCGTCGTCGGGCGTGCCGCGGCGCTCGGTTTCCGGCTCGGTGGCATGACTGCGCAGATAGCTGTCGCTGCCGTCGCCGCGCTGCTCAAGGCGCATCTCGGCGGAAAAGGCATAGTCCTCGATCTGCGCGTTTATTCTTTCAAGCGCTGCGGGCAGATCCTGCTCTGCGCTGCAAAGCTGTGCAAAAAGCTCCGCCGCGCTCGTCAGCAGCTGAAGGCATATCCTCTCGCAGTCGGAGCAGGCCGGAGCGACGGCGGCCGCGTCAATGAGCTTTTTTATTCCTTCGCCAAGCCCGAAGCCGAGACCCGTGAGCGCACAGGTCTCAAGCTGCGCGAGAAAGCTCTCCAGCGCACCGCCGGGCGCGAGACTGTCTGCTTTTGCATAGCTTACAAAGCGCAGCATGGGAACATAGCCCGGAAAGCGGCAGCATATCATGTTATTCACCCTCGCGTCCTCAAGGATGTTCATCACTCTGCGGCCGAGTATGCGCCCGACAAAGGGACGAAAGCCCCGCTCCTCAAACAGGCGCTCGGAAAATTCGCTCACCCTTTTGAGCGCGTCGGCGTCGGAGCTGTTATCGTGCTGCACCTCGTGCGCCAGGAGGACGCGCAGACCTGCCGCCCAGTGGCGTCGGTCAAAGCCGGAGCTAAGAAGATAAGGAGCGCCGCCGAGAACGATCTGCCCGTCCTCGGTGCGGTTTTTAAGCGAGGTATCGAGCTTCACTGCGGAAACGAGCCTGTTATCGTCGAGCAGAAAGCCGAGGTTCCGGTTGAGGATGCTCTCTATCGGCTCTGTGAGCAGAAAGCTCTCATACCGTTCAAGTGCAGCGGCATCCATCAGGGCACCACGCTCTCTATGAGCTCTGTAAGCTGAAGCCGGGTATACTGATCCTGAGGCTTGGCCGCAACGTTATCCAAAAGCCCCCACTTGAGCCCCAGCAGGGGCTGGGCGCGCAGAGCGTCGACAAGGCCGCGTATCGTCATTGCTTCGGGCTCAAGGCCGCCGGCGGAATCGATGCGGCTTTTTATCGCGCAGTAGACCACGTCGCAGATGTTAAGGCAGTGCTCCGGCGCGGCGGGCACGACGCGGCGCAGTATCTCCTTTACGCTCTCCGGCTCGGACATCTGTATGGGCGTGAAGCGGTCTATGGTCGCCTCATTCATGTAGTTTGTTCCGGCATAGCCCTCGTTCATGGTTATCGTGAAGGAGGATTTCGGGTGCATTCTCACAAGACCGTAGCCGGGCACCTGTATTCTTCGCGCCTCGTCGGTCAGCGAGTGCAGAACATCGGCGCATTCGGGCTTTATGGTGTTGCCCTCGTCGAGCACGACGTCCGCTCCGGCCTCAATATAGCGCAGCATGTCGCTGAGCTTATAGTGCAGCGTTCCGTTCTCTATCGTCGGGCCGCCGAGGAGATCGAGCTTGTCCATCTCGGCGTTGCCCTGCATCCTGTACTGCGGGATGTTCAGCAGCCAGTCGAGCGTCTGAGCAAGCGTGTTCTTGCCGCAGCCCCTGCCGCCGATAAGACGCAGATTGAGGCCCGACAGGCGGTAGGCCAGGCCGCGTGTGAGCTCTCCGTAAGCGTCGGCCTGAACAAATCTCACCGGCGGACAGGGTACGAGCTCGGGGTACGCGGGGTCTGCGAGCATCTGCTCGAGCGTGCGGACGATTATCCCCTGCGGTATACCCTGCTGTATCATGTACTCGGCCTTGTCATTGAGCTCCGATGAGCTTGCGCAGCCGCGCAGCGCCGCCCTTTCTATCGCCTCTCGCACGTCATCCGAGAGCTTATCGGCCGTCTCAAGCTCGGCTATGAAGCCCCACACTGCCGGGTCGCCGGCAGTGCACACAGCGCCGTCTTTTTTGCAAAGCGCACGCGGGCGCGCCGTGACGGGCGCGGTGCGCAGCATTGATATAAGCTGCTCCGAGGGCTCGGACACTGTGCCGATGCAGTTAAATATATCGCCCGCATCCTCAGCGGCGGCAAAGCACATGGGCTCGCTCTCGCGCTGTGCACGTACTATGACGATATAGGGCCAATCGGCGGGGGACAGCTCGCAAAGCGAGCTTATGAAGTCAAGCTTCATCGGCGCACGCATATTGCTGCCGCCGCATATGACCTTCTCGGTTTTTCCGCTCATGTTATCTCTCCTTCAGTTTCCGGCTGCGGCGCCCCAGGGGAAGCCCTTGGCCGAGCCTTTGTAGTATATATGCGGCACGTTTAAAAAAGCGCACCTTCCTACGGACACGACGCTGTCCGGTATATAGACCGAAAACAGATTCGCGCACTGATAAAAGGCCTCGGGCTCGATATGCGTGACGCCCTCGGGTATGACTATGCAATTGAGTGCGCGGCAGCGCGAGAATGCGCCCTCTGGTATTATCGTCAGATTTTTCGACAGGTTGGCATTTCGCAGATGCACCTTGTCGTAAAAGGCGTACGGCTCAAGATAGGTCACGCTGTCGGGCATGATGAGCGTCTCAAGATAGGTATACGACACGAAGGCGTATTCCTTTATTCCGCGCACGCGAACACCGTCGATCGACGACGGAAGCTCCACCCTCGTCGCCGGATTGAAGCAGCCGTCGGTTGCTATCGCGCCTGTTTCCGCATCGAACACAAAATTGTAAGACAATGCCTCCGGCGCGGTCATGGGATTTGTGTCCCACATGCGCTCGCGCATCCAAAGCGCCGTCTCCGCCGCGACCTGCCCGCGCTTTGCGTCAATGTATCCGCGCATAGCGCTCATGCCGCACTCCTGCGAAAAGAATACCGCCAGATCCTCAGGCGCGAGTGTGAGGCTATAGCCCCTCGGAAGCTCAAGCTTCAGCTTGGCGGTCAATATCCTTCGTATACGGGCGCAGGCATCATTATAGCTTGAAAGCACCTTTTTACCGGCGACAATCGGCCTGTCGAGCGTGCACGCCTCGACCCCGTCGGGCGTAGCAAGCCCGATAAAGGCACTGTTTTCATCCCGTATTATCTCAACATCGCCAAACTGCGACGGACTGTATGACAAGCCATGCATTACGCCACCCCCCTCTGATATTGTTACATTATTATCATATAGTTTAAACATTTTCCCTTCTGCAACAAAAGTAGCACAGCGCATAAAAAGCCGCAGGCTTTTTATGCGCCGGAAAAAAACCGGGGGTCATCGACCCCCGGTTTTTTTAATAATTCACTTGCTTTCACCCATCATGCGGAGGATGTCCGCATGGCGGCGCTCATAGGCGGCCATATTCGTCTCCTCAAAGGGAAGCCTGGGTTCGGTCACGCCCAAAAGCGTCATGAGATATTTCACAAACGGCGGATTCATCATGATAAACGGCCCGACCATAGAGGTCGAGAAATAGTTTTTGAGGCGCACACCCTCGAGCTTCGTCTTTTTGTTTATGCCGATGCCGTATTTTGCCTCGGCAAAATAAATATCCGAATTATCGCCGTAAAGCTGCGAAAACTCCGCCTTGAAGCCGACAAGCTCCATATCTCCGAAAACGCACAGCTGCGTGGAATTAAATCTGTGCAGCATGTCGCGCTTTGCATGTAGCGGAACGAGACCGAGACCGGCTATGCGGCTGCCGTCCTCGTCTTCGATGTACTCGCAGAAGACCTCGCCGGCATTTGCCGTCATCAGAAACACAACGCCGGAATCAATAAGCTGCCTCAGGCGGTCACGGTGCGGCATGAGCTTTTTGACGGCAAGCTCCTGCCCGTGCTCTGTCATCGCGCCCATTATTATCATATCGACCTTTTCGGAGACAAAGCGCGGCTGCTCGCCATAGCCCGTCTCTATCATTTCGGCCTCCGGCATGCAGCGTGCGAGATACCGCCAGTTCCAGCAGTCGCCGAACAAATTCGCAAATTCGGGAAACAGCACCTCTATCTTCATGTCTGCTCCTCCTTTTCCTCAAGGCGCGCAAGGATACCGTCGCGCACCTGCCTTGTCAGCTGCGGCGTTGTCAGATCGTGCAGGATAAACACCTTGTCCGTGCCCTCAAGCTCAAGCTCGGACGGAGCGTCGGTCTCCTGCTCGACGCAGCGTATCTTCTCCTCCGGAACGCCGGCAAGAAGCAGGCGCAGATGATAGTCGTGCAGCCTCACGCCGCCGACAACGATGCGCTTTATGCTCGGATCGTTTAAAAACTCAAAGTCCGCGTCGTACACCCATGTGACGATCTCGGTCGTTTTCTTGTACGTCTTATCATCGAGCATGACGATGACCTCTTTCACCCCCGGCTCGGAGCGAATATAGTCGAAAACGATCGAGCACGCGACGGGGTTCTGCCCCTTGGTCATGTTCGTCACGACCTCGACGCCGTTTTTCTTAACGTTTGTGTAGCGCGAGGCAACTATGCCCATGTGTGAAAAGCTTTTTGCTATATCCCCGGCGGAAAGGCCGAGCTCACGCAGGAGAGTCACGACGGCAACCTGATTGTAGGTGTTGAAAACGCTGTCGTTTATGAGCGGATATTCCTCGTCGCCCCTTGGCGAGTGTATGACGATGCAGCGCTTTTCATAGTCGGGGGATGCCAGGTAATCCGGCTCGGGCGAGGCAAAGCCGCAGTTAGGGCAGCGCATTTTTCCAATGTGATGATAGCGCACGTATTCATACTCGAGCCTGCCGCCGCAATAGGGGCAGGCGCGCACGTCGTTTATTATATTGACGCATTTGTCCCTGTCGGTCGGCAGGCGGACTATGGAGAAATAGCTGCGCTTATTGTCCTTTTTGAGCCGGCTGCTGATCGGATCGTCGGCGTTTAAGATCATGTGCGTATCGTCCGGCAGTGCCGAGTCGATGAATGAGAATATAAACTCCGGGTGCGCGTTGCGCTGTATGGAGTCGCGGAAGAGGTTCGTGCACACTGCGTAGTCGGGGTGGACGTATTTATATATCCTCTGCGAGCTGCGCTCGTCGATCTCGAGCACAGCGTATTCAAACTTCGCCCTGCCGCCCATCGTGCTGCCGGAAATGAGCGCCGTTGCGATGCCCGCGTCGGTGTTTGAGCCTGCCCTGTTATCAAGCACCTCAAAGCCCGCGTCATGCAGAACGTCGAGTATCATGTTGCAGCAGGTCGTTTTGCCGTTCGTACCGGTGACGGTCATAACGGTCTTCGGCTTTTCAATCCTGCCGAGGAAGTCCGGGCAGAGCTTTATGGCAAGCTTGCCGGGGAAATAGCTTGCATTCATGCCCAAAAGCTTTTGCAGCCACATTGCGAGCTTGCCGAGCCACAGGGCGATTATAAATCTCAGATTCTTTTTCATCATTACCTTCCTCTTTGGAAATATGGTACCTTACATTATAGCTCACCGTCCGGGAGCTTGTCCACAGCTTTTTATCATCTTGACCGATGCTGCATTTTAATGTATATTTAAGCTACTGGAGGGATGAAATATGCCGTGGTATACATATGTTGCGTTTCTGGTGCTCGGCGTTATCGCGTATTTCGTGATAGTTGAGATAAAGACCGGGCAGAAGCTCAAGGAAAAGAAGGCCGCCGACCGCAAGGCCGCAAAGGAAGCGGCCAGAAAGTCCAAGTCGGCAAAGAAAAAGCCCAAGTCAAAAAGATAATCAAAAAATTTTTCAAAAATTGTTGACAAGGGGCCGAAAATCTGTTATATTTACTGAGCCGTGGCCGAGTGGTTCAGTCGGTTAGAACGCCGGCCTGTCACGCCGGAGGTCGAGGGTTCAAGTCCCTTCTCGGTCGCCACAGATGCCCCTTGAAAAAGGGGCATCAGCTTTGCTGCTGTAGCTCAGTAGGTAGAGCGCATCCTTGGTAAGGATGAGGTCGGCAGTTCGAATCTGCCCAGCAGCTCCAATATAAAACCGCCACTTTTGTGGCGGTTTTTCTTTATTTTATGCGTTATATATAATTTTTCAGCTCAGCTTGAAAAGTCCCTTTACGAGTCCCTTGTCGGTTTTCCGGACGTGTCTGAAGACCTCCTCAAAGCGGTTAAGAGCCTCGTCAATGATTTCGGGCGTGTCGGCAAGCGATGTATACAGGCGGCTGCCGGCAAGCGTTACTATGCCGTTTGCCATGTATGCCGCGTCAATGCTTTTTTGGAGGCGCTTTCAGGCAGCTGCGGATACGGCGATTGCGCTTGCCCTGTATCGATCATATGAAGAATATGAAAACTTTTGAAGCGCACGATTGAAATGCCGCCGTGCCGATGATAATATCAGAGCACAAAGGGGGTACGGCATGAAGAAAAATATCTGCATCGTATGCGCTTTGGCGCTCATGCTGTGCGGACTGTGCGCCTGCTCACAAACGCCGGAGCAGCGGGCGATGAGCATCGCCAAAGAAAAGCTCGGCCTTGACCTGAGCGGCAAATGCACGGTCGAGGAGCTATATTACACATATGATGACGGCAATATCTTCGGCGAGGGCACGGCCGAGTACAGGCTGAGCTTTGACGGCGACGCGTCGGGGCTGTTTTCGTCGCTTGATACGCTGCCCGACATAAACGGAAACGACGCCGTGAGAAAAGCGGCCGCCATGGACGGCATTTATCTGCCCGAGACCAAAGACGGCACACCGTTTGCCTATACGAGCAAAAATAACGAGCTTAACTGGGTCCTGCTTTTATATTACAGTGAAGAAAACACAGCGTACATGATCACATGCGACGCATAAAAAAACAACGGATGCTCGAGAGAGCATCCGTTGCTCAGCGTGTCAAAAAAGCCAATGGCTTTTTTGCACGCTTCAAATACGCCACATTTTTTGTGAAGCTTACGCTTCACGAAAAATCTCGCTTCGCTCGTCAAAAAGTCCTGACGGACGTTTTTGATGGCTATAATCCAACTTGAGGCGGGCCTTTTCTCGCTGCGGCTCGGTCACGGCGCGGCTCTGACATGCCACCGGCATGTCATTCACTCCCGCGCCGCCGCTTCGCTACCCCTCAAGCTCCCCCGCTGCGCGGTTGTATTTACTCAGCAGCATAGGTTTTTTGACAGTCTCAACAACGGATGCTCGAGAGAGCATCCGTTGTTTTTTGATATTCAAAACTTTTTCATCAGCCGCCGAAGCCGAAGATGTCGGGCATGGTCTGCTGCTGCTGTTGCTGTTGCTGTTGCTGTTGTTGCTGTTGCTGCTGCTGATTTGCAAGCGCCGAGGTGGTCTGCTCGCCGACAGTCACGGTGACGGTGAGGGTCTGACCCTGGCGGTAAACGCTGAGGGTGAGCTTATCGCCCGCCGCACAGTCGGCTATGATTGAGCTTAAGCCGCTCTTTCCGCTTATCTCCTTGCCGTCGACGGCTGTGATAATGTCATTTGCCTGAAGTCCTGCCTTTTCGGCGGGGCCTCCCTCGGTGACGGAGACCACTGCCGCGCCCGCGGGAGTGCCGTAGCTTATAGCCTCGTCGCTGACGTCGGAGACCATGACGCCGATGTAGGGCTTTGCGACATAGCCCTTTTCGATGATGCTGTCAACGATGCTGCGCACGGAGTTGATGGGGATGGCAAAGCCGATGTTATCAATCGACGCGCCCGAACCGGAGGAGCCGGAGTATTTGGCGTTTGTTATACCTATAACCTCGCCGTACAGGTTAAACAGCGCACCGCCGGAGTTGCCGGAGTTTATGGCGCAGTCGGTCTGAATAAGCTCCATGGTGACGTTGTTGGACATCGTGACCTCGCGGTCAAGCGCGCTGACAGCGCCGGAGGTCAGCGAGAAGGTCAGCTCACCCAGGGGGTTGCCGATGGCGATGACCGAGTCGCCGACATTCAGGTTATCCGAGTCGCCTATCGTCACGGGGGTGAGATCCTTCGCGTCGATCTTCAAAACGGCAACGTCGTTGCTCTCGTCATAGCCGACAAGCTGCGCATCATAGCTCTTGCCGTCATAGAGCGTGACCTTTATGGAGCTTGCCGATTCAATTACGTGGTAGTTTGTGATTATATATCCGTCGGCAGAGTAGATAAAGCCGGAGCCGGACGCCGCCGACTGCGTGGTGTAGCCCCAGAAGTTCGTTGTGACCTGAGTGGTGATGCCGACAGTAGAGTTTACGTTCCCGGCGTACACCTCGGCGGCGGTCATCTGCTTGCTGGTGTCTATGCTCGCGGTGTTTATGACCGTGCTCGGGCGTTTGCCCTGATAGACGGTCGTTCCTCCGTCAGAGCCGCCGAAAACGGCGTTTCCTATCGCCGAGCCGCCGAAGCCGGCGAGCATGGCCGCGACGAGCACGCCGGCTATCATGGCGCCGGGCTTTTTCCAGAACGGCTTTTTCTCCGCCTTGGGCATTTCCGGTTCAAGCCTTGACGCTTCGCCTTGAGACGGGCTCTGCTCATTCTCCGGCTTGTGACCGTAGAAGAAGCTGTATTCTCCGTCAACCGGAGCGTTCTGCCGCTCCTGAGCATTCTCGTTTTTGCTTTCCGTGTTATCCATGATATTGCCTCCTTATATATCTATCGCCAAAGCGTTGAGGCCCGGCGCTTTTTGTTGGTCTGCCGCTTTGGCGAAGACCTCTCCGCTCGGTGGGCAGTGACCTGTATTCCGTGGAACTGGCTTGAGAATAAACCCCTGACCTGAAATGAGCTGAAAAAGATATGTTAGCAAAATATGAATTTGCATTGATTTTTCACGCTCGGCTGTTAAAATGATTTCAGGTTCGTTTCAGCTGCGTGAATTAACATATGTATAGGAGTTGATAGTATGCGTATTTTAATTGCAGAGGACGAGGTCGGGATCGCAAAGGCCCTGAAGCTCGTTCTTGAAAAAAACCGTTTTGCCGTCGATATGGTGCATAACGGCCTCGACGCGCTTGAATATATGCTGTCGGTAAGCTATGACACGGTGGTGCTGGATATAATGATGCCGGGTCTCGACGGGCTTGAGGTCTTAAAGCGCGCCCGCGAAAGGGGAATAACCGCGCCGGTGCTGTTTTTGACGGCCAAGGCCGAGGTCGAGGATCGCATAGCGGGGCTCGACGCGGGAGCGGACGACTATCTGCCCAAGCCCTTTGCCATGGGCGAGTTTCTCTCGCGTGTTCGCGCACTGACGCGCCGCAGCGGAAGCTACGCGTCCGATGTTATCCGCGTCGGAGATACGACGCTCGACTTAAGCTCGTACACTCTCTCGGCAGGCTCGCAGAGCGTGCGCCTTAACAACAAGGAGTTTCAGCTCATGGAGCTTTTTATGCGCAATCGCGGCAGAGTTTTCTCGACCGACGCTTTGATGCAGAAGGTCTGGGATCTCGACACCGAGTCGGAGACCGACGTCGTCTGGACCTACATCGGCTTTTTGCGCAAGAAGCTCAGAGGGCTCGAAGCCGGTGTTGAGATAAAGACCATCCGCGGCGTGGGCTACGCGCTGGAGGAAAAGTGATGCTGAGCAAAATGCGGCGCAGATTCATAGCCTCGGCGATGGCGGCGATGGGCGCTGTCACTCTCGTGCTGCTGGTCGCGGTGAATCTGTGGAACTATAATATTACAACCGATAAGCTCGACGAAACGATAGACGCGCTGGTGACTACCGGTCAGGAGCCGTACTCGGGCTCCTCTAACTTCACTCTGCCGGACATGTTCGGAGGAGACTCGCCGGAGACGAAATATATGACGCGCTACTTTGCCGTCGTGTATGATGCCGACGGCGACGCACTGCGCGTTTTCAGCGACTATATCGCCACCGTTTCCGCACAGCAGGCGCTGTATTATGCGTCGGATGTGCTCTCGGCGGGGCATGCGCAGGGCTACTACGGCGACTATCGCTACTGCGTCAAAAGCGGCCCGTCGGCAAGCGCCGTAATATTCTTAAACGCCTCGCCCGAGCAGCAGTCGATGAAAACGCTGCTGACCGTTTCGCTGATAGTGGCGGCGGTGAGCCTTCTCGCGGGCTTTGCGCTTGTAGCGCTCTTTTCAAAAAAGGCCATTGCGCCGTATGTGCGCAATATGGAGCTTCAAAAGCAGTTTATAACCGACGCGGGGCATGAGCTCAAGACTCCGCTGACCTCAATATCGACGAGCGCGGACGTGCTGAAGATGGAAAACGGCGACAATGAGTGGATAGACAACATTCAGAAGCAGACCGTGCGTATGTCGAAGCTCGTCAAAAATCTTGTGACGCTCTCGCGTCTTGACGAAGGCGTTCCGCTGCCGGACAGAACCGAGTTTTCTCTCTCGGATGCCGCGTGGGAGGCCGCCGAGCCCTTTGAGATGCGCGCAAGGGCGCAGGGAAAGAGCTTTACCCAGAGCATAAGCCCCGAGCTTGCGATGAAGGGCGATATGGCCGCCGTGCAGCAGCTTATATCTATCCTTCTCGATAACGCCTTTAAATATTCCGACGACGGCGGTCAGATACGCCTTTCGGTGTATCCGCAGCACAAAAATAATATCATCGAGGTGTATAACAGCTGTCCGCCGGACTCGCTCGGCGATATTGACCGCTTTTTCGACCGCTTTTACCGCGCCGACAGCTCACGCAGATACGACGGCGGCACGGGCATAGGCCTTGCCATCGCAAAGGCCACCGCGCAGGCTCTCGGCGGCAGCATAAGCGCGGAAACAGCCGACGGCAGGAGCATAGTTTTCAAGGTTGTATTATAAAACGCCCACTGTGGGTGGGCGTTTTACCGGTCGCTCGGACCGGGATCGTAATCTCCGAATATCATATCGTCAATATCCATAGCAGTCACCTCATTTTTCAGCATACCTTCAGTATATGCCGCAGGGTATGGAAACATGACAGTTTTATTTTTCTGCTTTGAGCGTAACGCAGACGATCTCCGGGCGGTTGAAGATACGCGGGATGGGCACGGAATTGCCGAGGCCGCGTGATACGATCATGGTGTAATTTCCGTTATAAAATTTGCCCTCGACAAAGTCGGGAAACAGATGCCGGTCGGTGCCGATGAGACCGCCGACGCCGGGTATGCGGACAATGCCGCCGTGCGCGTGGCCGCTTAAAATGAGATCGACGGGCAGCTCGGGATACTCCTTCATCCAGTAGTTTCGATGTCCGAGCAGGATTTTAAACGCAGCGGGAGCTGCCTCGTTCATCTTCTGCGCAAGCTCATCGGGCGCGAGCATATCGGCATAGGCGATGGGATCCTCGACTCCGCCGAGGAGAACGGAATCGCTGCCGCGGCTTATAGTCAGATATTCGTTGCTGAGATATTTTACGCCGGCCGACTCCAATATGCCGCGCACCCTCTGCGCAAGGTTCGCGCCGAACTCGTGATTTCCGCTGACGAAGTACACGGGGCAGAGCTCCGCAAGGCGCGGCGCAAGCTTTTCGACTGCCTCAAGGTCGCCCTCGTCGGTGACAAAATCGCCCGTGAGCGCGATGATATCGGGCGAAAGAGAGCGCACCTTATCGACAAGCTCCATGCCGTCGTCGCCGAACTGAGCGCCGTGCAGATCGGAAAGCTGCACTATCCTGAAGCCGTCAAAGCTCTCGGACAGCTTTTCCGACGCGACCTCATAGCGGCTTATCTCAAGCGTCTGACTGCTGTCCTTTATCAAAAACGCGCAGATCGCCGCGATGAGCGCAATGACGATAAGCGCCGTCAGGCAGCCGCGTCCTCTTTGTTTTTTGCCGTGAGTTTTCAATGCAATGCCTCGCTGAGTTCATAAAAGTCTGCGGCAATTGTATCACATTGCGGCCGAAGCCGCAACTTTGCTATTGAAACCCTTGCCCGTTTGGGGTATAATGTATAAATCCCGCCGAAAAAATTATATTTTTAATAATAAGGAAGATAAGACATGAGTGCATCAACCGAAAGAAAAAACAGGCAGACCGCGCGCAGCGAGGGCTCCTACGCCAAGGACATCAATGCGCAGAAGGAAGCCGCCAAGAAGAAAAAGCAGAAGATCAGATGGATCATTGTGGGCGTCGCCCTTGTCGTCTTCTTCGGCTTTGCCATCTACCTCAACTCCGGCGCGCTGTACAGATCGCTTGACGGCCTGACGGTCAAGAACACCGAGGTCACCGCCGAGGACGGCACCGCGATAGCCGCAGGCGAGCGCAGCTTCTCCGTGGCCGAGTGCAACTATATATATCATATGCAGTATATCAGCCTTATGAACACCTACGGCGACTATGCCTCCACGCTTTTTAAGCTTGACACCTCCAAGCCCCTCGACGAGCAGGAGTGCCCGAGCTTTATGAACACCGAGGGCAAGGAAAACTACACCTGGGACAGGTATTTCCGCGACGCCACCAGATCTCAGCTCAAGCAGCTGGCCGCCTACGAGGCATACGCCGGACAGCATGACATAAAGCTCGATGACGACGATCTCAAGGAGATCGACGATACCATAGCCTCAATCGCCGAGACCGCAAAGAAAAACAACTACGGCAGCGTCAGCAAGTTCCTTGCCGCAAACTACGGACGCGGCTGCAACGAGTCCGTTGCCCGCGATATCATGAAGCTCCAGGCTCTCGCAGCCAAGGTCCAGACAAGCATCACCGACGCCGAGACCTACACAGCAGAGGAGCTCGCCGCAAAGTACGATTCCGTCAAGGACAGCTACGATAAGTTCACCTACAGCTACTATCTCGTGGCAGCCGAGGTTCCCGAGCATGTCCACTCCGAGGACGAGAGCGAGGATGAGCACAACCACGCCTCCGAGCCTACCGACGAGGCAAAGGCAGCGGCTCACACCACCGCCGAGGACATCCTCAAGAAGCTTAGCGACGGCAGCTCCCTCGCCGACGCGGCCAAGGCCGCCGTCGAGGGCGCCGAGATCAAGGAGCAGACCGATCTTGTCGGCTCCTCCGTCGAGTCCGACATCTCCGAGTGGCTCAAGAGCGCCGACCGCAAGGCGGGCGACACGACCGTTATCGACGGCAGCACCGGCAGCTACGTCGTCGTGTTCACCAAGCGCGACAACAATCAGGCTCCCACCGAGGAGAGCGGAGATCAGAAATACTGCGACTACGTCGCCGAGAACCTTCTCAAGCAGGATGTGCTCAGCGAGTGGAACGAGCATGTTTTCAGCGGCATCGTCGAGGTCTACAAGGGCTCCTTCACCGGCGCCTCCCGCTACGTCGGCATCTGATCAAGAAAGCACTAAAGGCCGTTCCTTAAGGAACGGCCTTTACTTAACGGAGAAACAATAATGAACGAAAGAACCATACGCGCCGAAATGCTTCTCGGAGCCGAGGCGATGGAAAAGCTCCGGCGCGCGCATGTGGCCGTGTTCGGCCTCGGCGGTGTTGGCTCATGGTGCGCAGAGGCGCTTGCGCGAAGCGGCGTGGGGCGCCTGACGCTCATAGACCAGGACACCGTGGGCTTGAGCAACATAAACCGCCAGCTTTGCGCCCTCAGCTCGACCGTGGATATGCCCAAGGCCGAGGTGCTGCGCCGCCGTATTGAGGATATAAACCCCGATATCGACGTGCGCACGATCGTCGGCCGCTATGAGGCGTCGAGCCGCGAGAGCTTTTTCGCCGATTACGACTATATCGTCGACTGCATCGACCTCGTTTCCTGCAAGGTCGACCTCATACGCACGGCAAAGGAGCGCAATATTCCGATCGTCTCCGCCCTCGGCACGGGCAACAAGTGCGACGCGCAGAGGCTCATGCTGTGCGATATAAAAAAAACCGGCGGCTGTCCGCTGGCAAGGGTCGTGCGCAGGGAGCTGCGCAAGCTCGGCATCGAGCATCACGAGGTCGTTTTCTCGCCCGAGGAGGCGATGGAGCCGGCGCAGTTCGAGGCTCCGCCGCCGGGGCGCAGGAGCGTGCCCGGCTCGCTGGTGTGGGTGCCGGCAAGCGCGGGGCTTCTCCTGTGTCAGCATGTTGTACTGACTATAGTTCGATCACCTGAGGCCTGACGTCGGGATCGTGGTTTGCTATGACCGCAACGCAGCCGGGGTCGTTTGCCTGCTCCCTAATCCAGTCAAAGGACTTTAGCATGGCCTTTTCGTTAAAGCCGCAGCCGGGCAGTATCCTCTCGCGCCACGAGCGCTCGGAAAACGCCGCGTCCGAGGTCAGAACGACGAACTTTTTGCCGTTTCTGATCTTAACGCCGATCTGCCCGTCCGTATGTCCGGGCAGGCACACGAGCGTCACCGTCCCGTCGCCGAAGAGATCGTACGACCACCACAGCGGCCCGTCCATCGTGCCCTTAAACCAGAAGTGCTCGATGGGTATCCCCTCGCGCATGCTCTCCGGCTGGCGCAGTCTGTACACCATGCGTATCGTCCACCAGCCCTCCTCCTCCGGAAGCAGGATGCGCCGCGCATTCTTCACAGAGCGCAGGCCGCTGACGTGGTCTGCGTCCAGATGTGTTAAGACTACGACGTCGATATCCCCGGGAGCAATGCCCATTGCGGCCAATTGCTCAACGACGGTCTTGCCCTTTTCGACCCGGGGGTGGTAAAATGCAGCGAGGTATCCGGGCATCCGGCTTTTTACCGCATGCGCGTCATACACGCCGTCGGGACTTATCTCGCGGCTCCAGCCCGTGTCGATAAGCACCTTTCCCTTCGGATGCTCTATAAGATACGCCGAGACCGGAAGCTCGATCCTCTTGCTCAGCTTATCGAACACGCCGCGCCGCACGTTTTTGAGATTCACTCCGCCGCCGTAAGGCACCGCCTTTGACACGAGCATGCTTCCGCAGTGAAGAACATGAATTTTTATGGTCGATCCTTCGTCTGCCATTTTCTTTCCCCTCCCCGGTTTTTGTTAACCAATTGGTAAAATACTATCACAAACTCTCAGTCTTGTAAACAGGAAAGGAGACAAAATGCCCCTGATAGTTGATAAGCAAGCCGTCCGGATGGACATACTTATGGCGTTTCAGCGCTGTATAGACCGCAAGCCGCTCACAAACGTCTCGCTGCGCGATATCGCCGCCGAGGCGAGCATGAGCCACGCAAAGCTCCTGAACTACTTCGACAGCAAGGAGGAGCTGCTGGTAAGCTATGTGCGTTACACACGCGATTATATGAGCGAAAAATGCGTCGCCTGGTTCCGGGAGCACGACCGCGCCGAGTACGCCTCGAATGCCGAATACATGAACGCATTCATGAGCTATGTCGCCCGCGGCAGGGTAGGTGAGCAGCGCCCGAACGCAACGACGCAGACCTACGTTCTCGCGCATTATAACGAGCGTGTGGCAGAGCTGATAAAAGAGGAATTTGCCGAGTGGCGGCGGGTAATGGAGCAATGCCTCAAGCGCATTTACGGCGACGAGGTCGGCGCACGCGAGGCCGAGGGTATGATGATCCTCATCGCCGGAACGTTCATCTGCAACTACAACAAGGCCCTGACCGGCGGCATCAGCGACAACATAATCGGTTCGTTCGACAAGCTGCTGCAATCATAATCTGCAAGCTTAAAGAATAAGGCTCCCGTCCATTAGACGGGAGCCTTATTCAGTGTGTCAAAAAAAACCTATGCTGCTGAGTAAATACGACCGCGCAGCGGGGGAGCTTGAGGGGGCAAGGCCCGCCTCAAGTTGGATTATAGCCATCAAAAATGCCTGAGCCATCAGGCTTTTTGACGAGCGAAGCGAGATTTTTCGTGAAGCGTAAGCTTCACAAAAAATGTGGCGTATTTGAAGCGTGTCAAAAAAGTCAATGGCTTTTTTGCAATTGTAAAAACGGGGGAGAAGGGCGCAGAGTTAAGTCCGCGCTCTCTTTTCAAATCTGTGCGTCAACGGCGCACACCTATAGCTGTCCGCTATCAGCTGACTGCTCGGTAAACGCTACGCGTTTGCGCGCAGAGCACGCATGGCGTTGAGAACGGCGATGACCATGACTCCGACGTCGGCGAAGATCGCCGCGCCCATATCCGCAGCGCCGAGAGCGACCAGCAGCAGGCACGAAAACTTTACGCCCAGAGCGAAAATGATGTTCTCGTAAACGATGCGGATGCACTTGCGCGAGATTTTGATCGCCTTGGATATCTTCAGCGGATCGTCGTCCATAAGAACAACGTCGGCGGCCTCGATTGCGGCGTCCGAGCCCATTGCACCCATGGCAATGCCTATGTCCGCACGCGAGAGGACCGGCGCGTCGTTTATGCCGTCTCCGACAAAGGCGAGCTTTGCCTTGCCGCTTTTCTCTCCGAGCAGGCGCTCGACCTCTCTTACCTTATCTCCGGGCAGCAGCTGACTGTGCACCTCGTCAACGCCGAGCTCGGATGCGACCTTGTCGGCGACCGCCTTCGCGTCGCCTGTGAGCATGACGGTCCTGCTGACGCCGGCCTTCTTGAGCTCTTCGATTGCCTTGGCGGAGTCGGGCTTTACGATGTCGGAAATGACGATGTGACCGGAGTACACACCGTCGATGGCGACGTGCACAATGGTCCCGACGCTGTGGCAGCCGGTGTGCCCGATGCCGAGCCTTTGCATAAGACGGTCGTTGCCTGCGGCGATGGAATGCCCGTCGACCTTGGCGATAACGCCGTTTCCGCTTATCTCCTCGATATCGCTCACGCGGCTGCGGTCAAGCTCCCTGCCGTAGGCGCGCTGAAGGCTCTTGCTGATCGGGTGCGAGGACGCGCACTCTGCAAGGGCGGCGTACTCGAGGAGCTTCTTGTCCTCGATCGGGCAGTGGTGGATGCCGCTGACCTCGAAAACTCCCTTAGTGAGCGTGCCGGTCTTATCAAAAACGACGGTCTTCGTCTGCGCGAGCGCCTCAAGGAAGTTTGAGCCCTTTATGAGCACACCCTCGCTGCTCGCACCTCCCAGCCCGGCAAAGAAGCTGAGCGGAATGCTGATGACCAGTGCGCAGGGGCAGCTTACTATCAAAAATGTAAGCGCACGGTATATCCACACGGTCCAGTCGCCGCCCGCGCTCATGAACAGGATCCGCACAAGCGGCGGAAGGAGCGCCAGCGCCAGCGCGGCATAGCATACGATGGGCGTGTACACCCTCGCAAAGCGCGAGATGAACTGCTCCGAGTGCGACTTGCGCGAGCCGGAGTTTTCGACGAGCTCGAGTATCTTCGACACGGTCGATTCGCCGAAGGGCTTCGTCGTGCGCACACGGATAAGTCCGCTGAGGTTTATGCAGCCGCTTATGATCTCCTCGCCGGGAGCGACGTCACGCGGCAGGCTCTCACCCGTGAGGGCGCTGGTGTTTATCGTTGTCGTGCCGTCAACCACAACTCCGTCGATGGGGACCTTTTCGCCCGGCTGGACGACGATGACCGTGCCGGTCTCGACCTCGTCGGGATCGACCTGCTCAAGCTTTCCGTCTGCCTCAATATTGGCGTAGTCGGGGCGAATGTCCATCAGCGAGGATATACTGCGGCGGCTCTTGCCGACGGCATAGCTCTGGAACAGCTCGCCGATCTGGTAAAACAGCATGACGAGCACCGCCTCGTTGAAGTCGTGGCTGCCGCTTATGAAGGCAAGCGCGACAGCGCCGACCGTGGCGACTGCCATGAGGAAGTTTTCATCGAAAACGCGGCCGTTCAATATGCCCTTACCGGCCTTGCGCAGAATATCATAGCCGATGACGATGTACGCCGCAAAGTACAGGAGCATTGCCGGTATCTCCGGGAGGCTCACAAGATTCAGCAGCGCCAGCAGCACCGCGGCGATGATTATGCGCACAAGCACCTTTTTCTGCTTTTTATTCATATAAACCTTCCTTATGTCTATAAAATACGCCCTTCGCTCGGAAGGGCGTTTCGACTCCCGCCAGCTTTCAGATCAGAGATAGATCTCGCAGTCGTCCTCGACCTTCTTGCAGTTTTTGACCACTGCCTGCATGACGGCGTCAGCATCCGCGCCCTCGGCAAATTCGACAGTCATCTTCTGGGTCATGAAATTGACGGCGGCCTTCTCTACGCCCTCGGTCTTACCGGCGGCCTCCTCCATGAGGTTGGCGCAGTTTGCGCAGTCAACTTCGATCTTATAGGTCTTTTTCATGATGCTTCTCCTCTATTTTTGATTTATTTAAACAATTAAATGATTGTTTAATCGTTATGCTTGCAGTATAATAAGCTTGAGCCGAAAAGTCAATGGCATACGGCGACTTACTTCCGAATGGGCTCAAATCATTTCCGAATGGAGTAACGGCATGGAAAATGAAGCAATGCCCCACGATCACGGGGAGAAAAAAAGCGCGCAGCTGCGCGAGGCGGCGGCGAGGACTGAGAGCTTCCGCACGGTGTCGGATATATTCAAGCTTCTGGCCGACCCCAGCAGGGCGCGGATATTCTGGCTGCTGTGCCACTGCGAGGAATGCGTTGTGAACATATCGTTTCTGACGGACATGAGCAGCCCCGCGGTGTCGCATCATCTGCGCCAGCTCAAGGACGGCGGGCTCATCGTCAGCCGCCGCGAGGGCAAGGAGGTCTACTACAAGGCCGCCTCCGCCGAGCAGGTGCGTCTGCTGCATCTGATGATGGAAAAAACAATGGAGATATCCTGCCCCGAGGACGGCGACGGCGACATCCGAAGCGTGCCGGAGCTTCCGGAGCTTGACGCGCACACAGGCGGCGAGGGGCGCTATCCCGCCGAGCAGCTTGAGACCGTGCGCCGAGTGCACGAGCTTCTGACCGAAAATCTCGACCGGCGCTACACGATAGATGAGCTGTCGCGGCGCTTTCTCATAAACCCCTCTTCGCTCAAGGAGACGTTCAAGGCCGTCTACGGCAAGTCGCTGGCCGCGCACATCAAGGAGCACCGAATGGAGCGTGCCTCAGAGCTTCTGCGCGATACGAGCCTGAGCGTCGCCGAGATCGCCGAGCGCGTGGGCTACGAAAATCAGAGCAAATTCTCCGCAGAGTTCAAAAAGCAGACCGGCCGTCTTCCGACCGAATACCGCCGTTTTTCAGAGGCGCATTGAGGCGGCTGTGAAAATGCGTGGGATTTCGGGAAAGCGTGTGTATAATGGAGTGAGAGACAAAATTACGGGGAGGTGGAGCCTTGGACGACCGCGAGATAATGGAGCTAATCGCGCAGGGCGATGAGCGCGGCATGCCGGAGCTGCAAAGGCGCTACGGCGCGCTTTTGCGCTATGTCGCTGCTCCCATTCTGGGCGACAGCGCGGCGGCCTCCGACTGCGTTTCGGAGGTGTATCTGCGCGTTTTGGAAAAGTCCGCGCAGTTTGACCCCGAGCGCGGCAGCCTCGGCGCGTGGCTCACGGCGATAGCCCGAAACACGGCGCTGAACATCGTCCGGCGCGGCAAAAACGAGGCCTCGCACGAGCTGCGCGAGGATATGCCCGACCCCGCGCCGACGCCGGAGGAGCAGCTTCTGCTGGCCGAACGGAAAAACGCGCTGGCAAAGGCGCTGAAAACGCTCAGCTTCTCCGACAGGGCGCTGTTTTACCGAAAATACTACTACATGCAGCCGATGAGCCAGATCGCCGCCGAGCTCGGCATGACAGAGCGCGCAGCCGAGGGGCGGCTGTACCGCATACGCAAAAGGCTCAGAGACTTTTTGGGAGGTGAAGGCTATGGCAAATAACGAATTTGACGGGCTCGACCGCCTGATAGAGGACGGCCTCGAGCCTCTTCCGCCCGACGACGTGGTAGACCGCGTTTCCGCCGGAAAAACAGCCTTCGACCTCATAATCGCCGGCCTTGCGCTGAGCATGATAACGCTCAACTTCTTCGCGCTCGGCTATATTCTGCCCCTGATCGGCGTTGTGCTCCTGCTGATGGGCTTTCGCCGTCTGCGCGGCGAAAACGGCTGGTTCAAGGCCTGCTTTGCTATCTCCGCCGTGCGCTGCGTTTCCGTCGCGGCGCAGTGCATTATCGCCGCCACCGTTTATCACAGCACATTCATGGACTCCGGCGCGGCGGATATCGTCGCCGCAGTCAGCGCCGCCCTTGTTTTCGCGCTTATCATCTGTCTGCGAAAGGGCATACTCGCAGCGCAAAAACGCGCCCGGCTCGAGCCGCATGCCGGCGGCGCGGCGGCGCTTATCGTATGGTATGCCGTCGGCTGCGTGCTGGCGGCCATGAATGCCGAGGGCTTCATCCTTGTTACCGGGCTGATCATCAGCTTCATATTCATTCTGCGCAGTCTGGCAAGGCTTGCGCGCGAGCTCGATGAAGCAAGCTACGCCGTGCACCCCTCGCCCGTGCGCGTGTCCGACAGGGCGCTGTGCATCACGATATTTTTGCTGATCGCCCTCGGCATAATCTGCGGATTTCTGTTCCTCCAGCGCTTTCCGATGCAGTGGCAGCCCGAGCTCGAGACGCAGACTGTCGAGCTTCGCCGCGAGCTTCTCGCCGCGGGCTATCCCGAAAGGGCGCTGCGCGACCTGAGCGATAAGGATGTTGAGATGTGCAGGGGCTTCACCGCGGTCTACACCAACGACGGAGATCAGTTCGACAACGGCAGCGGAGTCACGGTTATGACCGTCGCCGTGAGGCTCGATGAGCCCGGCACGCGATACCGCATATTCACCCACTTTGAGTGGACTAGCGCGCGCTCGTGCGGCACGGAGCTTCTGCGCGTCATACCCTACTACATGCGCTACGGCTCAAGGCTCGACTGGTTGCCCGAGGGCGAGGTCACTGGCCGCGTGCTGTGCGATGCGGACGGCACGACGATGGTATCGCCGTACTATAAGCTCGACGGCTCGGGCACCGGCAGCATCAACAGCAGCTTTTTCGGAACGAGCGCGCTCGGCATCCTCGGCAGCTTCTCCATGCCCGCGGACTCCGAACATCAGCGCGGCTACATCGCCTACGGAACGCGCAGCGGCGCTACGGAGACCGATGAGCTTTACATCGCCTCCGACGCGAACTACGTTCACCAATACAGCGTGCTGCAATTTCCTGTACAGACCGCCGAGGAGTTTGTCGGCACCGGCAGCTTCAGCGAGAGCTTCGTAACCGTCTGGGACAGCTTTTCGGAGGCGGATTTTTAAAAAAGAAAAAGGACGCAGTCACCGTATCGGCGACTGCGTCCTTTTGATGTCAGGGGCGCGGCCAAGGCTTTCGATCAGCGCGTCAGAGTTTGCCGGAGTCTCCGGCTGCGCCTTCCTTGTCCGTGATAAAACCTCCGTTTTATCAAAGAGGCATCGGTGTACGGGCGATCAGAATGACCGCCAGAACAGCACCGGCAAACGCCGCGGCTCCGACGACTGCCAGCACCCTTTTGCTGAGCTTTTTCTTCGCTGCCTTGCATATCAGCGCGGCGCAGGCCAGGCAGACAGCCGCAGATATAAGCGCAATACCCAGCGTTTCCCACAGCCAGGACAGCTCGTACAGGATACTCATGCGATCAGCTCCTCCTTCTGTTCGTCAAACTGAAATTGCTGTTTTATCAATGCCTTCTCAATCATCTCAGCTTTTTAGATGATGGTATCTGCACCACAACAAGCGGTGCTTGCAAAGGGATGGCTTCCGCTCCGAGAGCCATGCTCTTCACGATTTCATCTGCATGCATAGAACATTATTTTTGTAATATATTCAGCTTCATTGTCTGTGGAAAGATAGTCATTGATTGCAAATTCATAAGAGTCAGAAATAATTTTAAGATTATGAGCTCGACAGTACTCCAATATCCGTTCGTATGCCTTCCCGATGGAAAGGTAGTCTCCGGTATGGTATGCAGTCACACATTGTCCGGCAGGAAGCTCAACAATGCCATTGGCAGCACATTTTTCAATGGGCAAAAAAACATGGGAAGCTTCGGTGTATCGGCCTTGACGTATGCGTTCAAGAGGCACGATCGCACCGCTTTGAAAGAAAATGGGGAGCTGCTCCCTGAAGGAACGGACAAAGCATTTTTTTGTAGCCATGCTGACCATCTCAAGCGTATAGGGTGCGGAAACCTCCTGAAGTAAAATATACTGCGGACTTACGTTTTCCACGGACACGCTGCTGCTGCAAACGGAAGCCGACTGCTCCAGCTGCAGGCAGCGATGCTCAACTCTGCTTTTTATGAGCTGCAGCTCCTGAAGCCGGCGCTCAATAATGGTGAGCTGCTTTCGCAGTGCCGCAACAGAGGTATCAAGCGTATAGCTTTTCATATGTGTCTTGATTTCATCGAGGGAAAAGCCGATCTTTTTCATAATGCAGATCGTGTCCAGATCGTCAAGCTGCTTGGAGCTGTAGTAACGATAGCCGTTCTCAGGGTCTACATAGGCCGGATGAAAAAGGCCGATCTTATCATAGAAAATCAAAGTTTGTCTGGAAATATTCTGATGCTTTGAGAGCTCACCGATCGAGAACAGATCTTTCATGAAAAACCTCTTGACCTTATAGTTACTATACACTTTATAATGATAGCATGACAATGCCAACTTATCAAGGAGGAAAATGAAATGAGATCCCGCGTGGCTGTCCTTTGGAGCAAGCTGGCAGACGGACTGACGACAAGAAAAATACTGTTGATTATGCTTGGGGCAATGGTATGCTCATTTGGCATTCACAACATCCACCAGCGCACAGGCATCACGGAGGGCGGTGTTATTGGCCTGATGCTTCTCGCAGAGCATTGGCTGAAAATATCTCCGGCATATATTACACCCATACTGGATATAGCCTGCTATCTGCTTGCGTTTAGGTTTTTGGGAGGCAGCTTCATCAAAATATCCGTTATTTCCACGCTGTTTGTGTCGGGCTTCTATAAGATCTGGGAGACATTCCCGCCGGTGCTGCCCGACTTGTCGAACTGTCCGTTAATTGCTGCCGTGTTGGGCGGTATCTTTGTCGGTGCCGGTGTCGGACTGATCGTGCGTCAGGGAGGTTCCAGCGGCGGAGATGATGCGCTGGCGTTGACGATCTCCCACATATCACACTGGCGCTTATCTCGCTCCTACTTGTTTACGGATGTCACAGTGCTGTTGCTGTCGCTCAGCTACATTCCCGTACTGCGGATCGTTTTTTCCCTCATTACCGTAACAATCTCCTCTTATCTGATTGATTGGATCAGAGAGTATAAATCGACGGAGAAGCTGTCTGAAGGCAGCAAAAACACCCCGCAGTTAGGAGAAGCGTCTGAACGATGAGATATACAGCGGCACTTTGCTTTGCGGAAGGAAATGGCGCAGAGAAAAACATGGGCAGAGAATTCAAGCGCGGCGTTTCAGAGGAAAGCAGGTCAAGCTATCGGATAACGAGACGGCATTTGAAGGCGAAGCCTCAGAGGGGAGTTCAGCCTTGAGCGCCTGCTCGACGCCATATTGGAAAAAGATCACCGCCGGCCGGCGGTGATCTTTTTCCTGTTTAATTCAAAATGCTCCGAGGGATTTGAACAGCAGCGACCAGACGAACATCGTAAAGCAGCACAGAGCGCTTGTTGACACGACGATATCTCCGGCAAGCTCATCATCGCCGCCCATCTGCTGCACCATCGTAAACGACGCGATGGCGGTGGCCGAGCCGAAAATTGCTATCATTCCGGCGAAGGCGATGCCGCGAATGCCGAGAAAATACGCCGCGGCGAGGAATATGCCCGGCATGACGACCAGCCTGCCGATGCAGACCTCAATGAGATCCCTGACGTACTTATGTATGCCGCCCCACTGAAAAAACGCGCCGAGCACGAACAGCATCATGGGGTTGGTCGCTCCGGCTATCTGCTTGACCGTCGACAGCAGCGCATCGGGAAGCTCAATGCCAAGCAGCAAAAACGCTATGCCCGTGATCGTGCCGAGGATGAGCGGATTTTTCAATACATCCGCCATGATCTGCAAGGGCCTGGGTCTGCTGCCGCTAAACAGCTCAAGCGTCACGACGGCGATGGCGTTGAACAGCGGAACGACGACGGCAATGAGCATGACGACCGCGCCCGCATCCGCTCCCGGAACGAGCGCCGTCGCAAGCGGCAGACCGATAATGACAAAGTTTGAGCGGTAAATACCCTGTATCTTTACGCCGCGCTTATCCGTTTCCTTTTCGGTCAGCATTACATAGGCAAAGCTGAGGAAAAACTCGGCGATAACGCCGACTGCCGCAAAGATGAGCAGCTTCGGCTGTACCGCGCTCGACAGGTCCGAGGTGTAGATGTTGTAAAACAGCATCACCGGCATGAAATAGCGAAACAGCATTTTGTTGAGCTTCGGCACGTCTGAGCGCTTTACGGCGCCCAGATGCCTCGCAAGGCAGCCGAGCGCCATGATGAGAAATATCGGAACGACCGCGTTTATGCAGACTGCAAGGGCCGTCATTTCCCGTCCTTCCTCTGAAGCTTATGCTTTTTCCCGTCGGGGGTCTGAATGTAGGTGTTTTCAAGCACCTCAACGGCGCCCTTGCGCCACTCGTCAAGGTATTCCTTTCGCAGCTCGTCGCGCTCGGCGAGCTCGTCGGCGGTCAGCTCGCGCTCTTTTTTCAGGCGCGCAAGCTCGTTTATTCTCTGAAGCTTTGAGTTTTCCATTATTCTATCGTCCCCAGTTCATCAAGAGTTTTCTCGAACGCCGGAATGAAGTGCTCGATAAAATACTCGGCCTCCGGCAGCTCATAGGAGTGTATCGCCGCAAGCGTCTGCTTTTCGGCGTTTAGAAATTCATTGTTTCCGGCCTTGCGCTCCTCGATACATTTAATATAGGCGCTCAGCTTATCGGCGGCCTTGACTATCGGGTAAAGCTCCCTTTGCGTCTCGCCGACGAGCACGGGCTCAAACGCCGCCTGAAGCTCACACGGAAGCATACCGAGAAGCTTTTCAGACGCTATCGTCTCGACTCTGCGGTAAGCGCTCATGATCTCCTCGTCGTGGTATTTTATCGGCGTGGGCAGGTCGCCCGTGAGTATCTCGCTTGCATCGTGATACAGCGCGACCGTCGCGCAGGCATCGGGATCGCAGGCAGCGCCGTACACATCGCGGCGGATAACGCCCAGTGCGTGGGCGATAACTGCGACCATATGACTGTGCTCCTGGATATTTTCATGTATGGAGTTTCGCATCAGACTCCAGCGCTCGATATAGCGCATGCGCGAAATGAGCGCGAAAAAATTGCTGTCCATATTCTTCACCTCGTTCGGCAATTATGTTATCATATAGCTCAGATAATATCAAATGTTTACGGAACATTTTTTCTCCTTATCCGTCATAGAAACAGTGATCGATCATCATGACATCGAAAGGAATGATTTTAAATGAAAAAGCTTAAAAATATCATCTGCTGCGTGCTGTGCCTTGTGATGGCAGCGGCATTGTGTGCCTGCTCGACGCAGAATAAGGATAAAAGCAATCAGACAGCAAACCCCGTTCACGAATCGAGTGCCGAGGAATTTAAGGCCGCCGGTATCGTCATGCCCGATATCGAGGGCAAAACGCCCGCTTACACGACCATAGACGGCGGCGAGACGCTGTATCAGGCCGACTACGGCAGCTTCACCATCCGTGCACAGAAAACGGATGAACAGAAGGACATCTCCGGTATGCACTATGAGTGGACTGAGGATCCGACAATGACCCTGGAGCTTTTGCAGGGAAATCCCTTATTCAAGCTCGACGGAAAGGGCGCCGGCATCGTCTACTGGTATCTTAACGGCAGAAGCTGGTCTGTCGGCATGACGGAGGGCGCGAGCGTGGACACCCTGAAGAGCCTGTACTTCAAGACCGCAGAGCTGAATCCCGGCGGCGACGGCTTTCTCTCAAACTGAAAAAAGCTCTTTACAAACGCCGCCGTAAGTGGTAATATTACAAGGCTAAGCCCGTGAGCTCAGTATTCGGGAGACCTTTCATCCCTTTACTTGGCCACAGGGTATATGAAAATTCGGAAAGGGGTATCATTATGATCACCAAAGAGACCAAAACCGCCGTTATAGAGGCAAACAGGACCCACGAGAGCGACACCGGCTCTCCCGAGGTTCAGATCGCCATCCTCACGCAGCGCATCCGCGAGCTGACCGCTCACCTGAAGGTCCATCCCAACGACGACCACAGCCGTCTGGGCATGTACAAGATGGTCGGTAAGCGCCGCCGTCTGCTCGACTACCTCGCAAAGAAGGACATCGAGCGTTACCGCGCAATCATAGCAAAGCTGGGCATCCGCAAGTAAGCCCGGCACTTCCGAAGGGTATGAAGGTTTTTAGCAGGGGACAAGTGAATATGTCCCCTGCTTTTTAATTGCGCTTTTGTGCAATTAAAAAGCAGATTAGCGAATAGTGGACAGCCCAATGTGTTTGCCGCACACCTCAATTATTCATTCGCAGGCACGGCCTGCGCAATAAACGTATAGGTTCATTCTCAAATCGCCTCCAAACGAGCTTAGTATTTGAAAATCCGCTCTGAGTCAGAGCCGGTTTTCAAGTGCTATGCTCCGGCGGTTTTGAAATATAAAAAACGAAAAGGAGCAAAACAAATGATAATCACTCACAAGGAATTTCCCGAGTACAGAAAGTTTGAGATCGAGTACGAAGGCCGTCCTCTGAAGATGGAGGTCGGCAAGATGGCGGAGCTTTGCAACGCAGCCGTTCTCGTGACCTACGGCGAGACGACCGTTTTGGTTACCTGCACCGCCTCGGCACGTCCCAAGGACGGCATCGATTACTTCCCTCTCGCAGTTGACTTCAACGAAAAGCTCTACGCGGTCGGCCGCATCCCCGGCAGCTTCATGCGCCGCGAGGGTAAGCCCAGCCTGCCCGCGGTCCTTGCCTCCCGCCTTATTGACCGCCCCATGCGCCCTCTGTTCCCCTCCGACCTGCGCAACGACGTCGTCATCGCCTGCGAGGTGCTGTCCGTTGACCGCGACTGCAGCCCCGAGATAACCGCAATGATAGGCGCGTCGGCCGCTGTCAGCATATCCGACGTTCCGTTTAACGGCCCCATCGCGGGAATAGTTCTCGGCTGGGACGGCGAGAAATATCTGTTCAACCCCACCCAGGAGGAGCGCAAGACAAACCGCATGACCACCACCATCGCGGCAACTCACAAAAAGATCGTCATGATCGAGTCCGAGGCCGATCAGGTTCCCGAGGACGTCATGTACGAGGGCATCGTTCAGGCTCACGAGCATCTGCAGCCCGTTCTCGACCTCATCGACAAAATGGTCGCCGAGATCGGCAAGCCGAAGTTCGAGTACGAGCATGCGTCGTTTGACGAGGAGCTGTTCAACAAGCTCGTCGAGAACGAGTTCGAGGGCATGGAATACTGCATGGACACCGACGACAAGAACGTCCGTGAGGCCCGCGTCAACGACTGGGTCAGCGCAATGGAGGAAAAGTACTCCGAGGAGCACCCCGACATCATGCAGTACATGGACGAGATACTTTATAAGCTTCAGAAGAAGGTCGTCAAGAAGTGGCTGCTGGCCGGTAAGCGCGTCGACGGCCGCGCAATGAACGAGATCCGCCCCCTCGGCAGCGAGGTCGGCCTGATCCCCCGCGTTCACGGCTCTGCACTGTTCACACGCGGCCAGACCCAGGTCCTGTCTATAGCGACGCTCGCAACGCTCTCCATGTCCCAGAAGCTCGACACCATCTGGGAAGAGGAGGAAAAGCGCTTCATGCACCACTACAATATGCCCTCCTACTCCACGGGCGAGGCTCGTGCCAGCCGCAGCACCGGCCGCCGCGAATACGGCCACGGCGCACTGGTCGAGAAGGCGCTCGAGAGCGTCATCCCCCCGGTTGAGGACTTTCCCTACACCATCCGCGTGGTCTCCGAGATCCTGTCCTCCAACGGCTCGACCTCTCAGGGCTCGATCTGCGGCACGACGCTTGCGCTCATGGACGCAGGCGTTCCCATCAAGGCTCCCGTTGCCGGCATCTCCTGCGGCCTTATCCAGGACGGCGACGACTTCACCACATTTATCGACATCCAGGGCGTTGAGGACTTCCACGGCGAGATGGACTTCAAGGTCGCCGGCACCAAGGCCGGAATCACCGCCATTCAGATGGACCTCAAGAACGACGGCCTCAAGCACGAGATAGTCAAGGAGGCTCTCGAGATCACACGCGAGGCGCGTTATCAGATCCTCGACGAGGTCATGCTCAAGGCTCTGCCCGAGCCGCGCAAGGAGCTGGCCAAGACCGCTCCGAAGATGATCCAGATGAAGATCAATCCCGACAAGATCCGCGAGGTCATCGGCTCCGGCGGCAAGGTCATCCAGAAGATCACCGCCGACACCGGCTGCAAGATCGACATAGACGACGACGGCAGCGTTTTCATCGCCTCCGAGGATATCGAGGCCTGCCGTGCGGCACGCCAGACCATCGAAAACATCGTTTTCGAGCCTGAGGTCGGCGCACTGTACTACGGCAAGGTCGTGCGCATCATCCCCATCGGCGCGTTCATCGAGCTCGCTCCGGGCAAGGACGGCATGTGCCACATCAAGGATCTTGAGTTCAAGCGCACCGAGAAGGTAGAGGACGTTCTGAACGTCGGCGACATGACCTGGGTCAAGGTCACCGAGATCGACGACCGCGGCAGAGTCAACCTCTCGCGCAAGGAGGCCCTCAAGGAGCGCGGCGAGGCGTAATCGAAGAATCAAAAAACAGCTGTTTATTCTTTGAATAAGCAGCTGTTTTTAAAACATCGAAAGGAGCTTTGAATGATGGAAAACGAGGCCAAGCGTGCCAAAAGGCGTATTATTATTGCATTTTCTGTTTTGATCGCCGTGCTGATGATAATAGCGGCCGCTTTCTGCGTGTACCGCTATCAGCACACGTTTTCGCAGGAAAAGTGGCTTTCGAATGCAGACGGGCGCTACATGATCGTCGCCGATATGCTCGAAAAGCACCCACTCACCGGAATGAGCGAGGCCGACGTCATAGCGCTTCTGGGCGCAGAGGACGGCGGCGGACAGACCTCCTTCAAGCTCAGCGATAAAAACTATCCGCCGGAGACCACGCTCGTGTATTGCCTCGGCGTAGATTACATGGACGACATGTGGCTCATAATCTCGATAAGCGACGGAATCGTCACGGAATACCTCATCGACGTGACCTGACGCTCAAGCAGGCACTGTGACAAAGCGGCAGGCCTTTCAATGACCGAAGAAGCTGTTTATTCATACGAGCAGCTCCTTTATCAACGATCGATTTGCCTGCGCACACCGTTTTTATCAAAATTCTTCTTGAGAGCCGCTTCCACGGGGAAAAGAGTTCCCAGCATCGGCAGCATCTGGATCGCAATGACGATTATTCCGACCCTTCCGACGGCCGACGCATCCTTGCCGATCACGAAAAGGAAAGGGATCACGGACAGCGGCAGCATCGCCAGGCCGCACCGAAGCCACAGCTTCCCTATCATCTTATGAGCAAACTCCCATGTGTCCCTGTTCTTCATGGACATAAACGTTCGATAGCCGAAAACCATATTGATGTTTTTTGGGGCTCTGGTCAAAAACAGCTTGCCGAAGCCGACCATTGTCAAAGGGATCAGCAATCCCATGATAAGCATAAATACCCAGAAAGCCATGCCTTTACCTCCTTCAGAAACATTGACCTGTCTGCCGCCTTTTCACAGACGTCCTGACGCCGCTGCCGATACATATTGCGCGGACCCCGTATCCGGACTGCGTGCGCCCTTGCGTATACCTACCCAACATAATTATACCATGCCGGCGGCAGGCCTTTCAATGGCCTAAGAAGCTTTTCTTCCCTCTGCGGGAACATTTCCGCATCCCTCGGCGTCATACAGGCAAAGAACACAAAAGGAGTTGAGAGATCATGACAAAAAAGCTTGCCGCGAGCATTCTGTGCCTTGCTCTTGCTTTTTCGCTCGCAGGCTGCGGCATATTTCGGGGCGCAGCGCCAGAAAACACTCCGGCAGTTCCGGACGACTTCTCGCTGCGCTTTTCATGGTGGTACGACGAGACGCAGAAAAACATCCTGGACACACAGACGGGCAGTATTCAAAAGGATCTTGCCTCGGACGGGACGGCATCGGCGGAGCTTCGCCCCGAGCCGGACTTTTTGCAGCGGCTGTACGAGCTTGTCTGCAAATATCGCCTTACGGATATCGACCGCGAAATGACCTCGCAGGAGCTCGCGGACGATAAATCAAAGGCGGTTTCCATGATCCCGCTCGAGCATTACGAGATCTCCGTAACACTGAACGGAAGGAGCCTTCTTATCTGCGGCGATCAGACGGCCGTCTACCACATGACCTCGGATGAGGACGCCGCAGATTTCATAAACGCCGTGACCTCCGTTAAGAAGGCCGTGACGGAGCTGCCGGAATGGACGGCCCTGCCGCCCGCAAACGGAGGCTATGACTGAGCCTTAAGAAAGCGTTCAGAATATGAATAAACGGTATATTTCGCCCTTATGCGCTTGCATAGGGGCGATTTTTATGTTATCATTTAGCTAACAGTGTTAGCAAAAGTGTGAAAGGGGGCTTGAAGGAGTAATGGATTACATGCTTCTTGCGGAAAAAATGCTGTCGCTCAGGGCGCGGCTGAGCCATCTGCCGGCGGGCGAGGCTATAAGCGACGCCTGCGGCGGCGAGTTTTTCGCGCTGAGTCTGCTGCTGCTCGACGACGCGCCCGGCTGTCCCTCGGGGCTGAGCCGCAGCATGGGCGTATCGTCTGCGCGCATAGCGGCGCTTTTAAAGCACCTTGAGCAAAAGGGCTGGATCCGGCGGTGTGCCGATGAGCTTGACGAGCGGCGCGTGAACGTTTCGCTCACCGACGCGGGACGCGAGCTTATAAACCGGCGGCGTCGCGAGGCCATAGAGCGCGTCGCGGCGGCACTGCGCTCGCTCGGCGAGGAGGATGCGCACGAATACGTCCGGCTTCAGCAGAAAATGCTCGACGCGCTTTCCGCTTCCGATAAACAAGCATGAGAGGTGATATTATCAGAAGATCAGTTGATTTTGAAACCCACCACACGGCGATAGTCGAAAAAACCCGTGAGGCGGCGATATCGGTGCTGCCGATAGTCGCCATCGTCATCGTGCTGTGTCTTTTTGTCATGCCGATGCAGGCGGACCTGCTTTTGTGCTTTCTCATCGGTGCGCTGATGATCATAGCGGGAATGGGTCTGTTCTCGCTCGGCGCGGAGGTCGCGATGATGCCGATAGGCTCGAAGATCGGCACGGCGCTGACGAAAACGAAAAATCTGCCGCTCATCCTCGGCGTGAGCTTCCTGCTCGGCTTTGCGATAACGGTCGCCGAGCCCGATCTGCAGGTGCTCGCGCAGACGGTGCCGCACATAAAAAGCAGCGTCCTGCTCGTCACCGTCGGCGTGGGCGTCGGCTTTTTCATGACGGTGTGCATGCTGCGCATCCTGACCGGTGCGAGCCTCAGGTGGCTGCTCATCGGCTGCTATGCGCTCATATTCGCGCTGGCGGCGTTTACAGACCGCAATTACCTCAGCATCGCCTTTGACTCCGGCGGCGTAACGACGGGGCCCATGACCGTGCCGTTCATACTCGCGATGGGACTCGGCGTTTCGATGATACGAAGCGACCGCTCCGCCGAGGCGGACAGCTTCGGTCTCGTCGCGCTGTGCTCGGTCGGGCCGATACTCTCGGTGCTCATACTCGGATTTTTCTATGACGATAGCGAGGCGGTGGCCGGGATAAGCGCGGCAGCCTTTGCCGACACACGCGAGATAGGCTCGGCCTTTATCTCCGCGATACCGGCATACATGCTTGAGATGGCCGTCGCGCTGCTGCCGATAGTTGTGATTTTTCTCATCTTCCAGCTTTTCCTGCTGCGCCTGCACGGGCGGCCGCTTGCAAAGATCCTTATCGGCATTATCTACACCTATGTCGGCCTCGTGCTGTTTCTCACCGGCGTTAACGTCGGCTTCTCGACACTCGGCGCGGAGCTCGGCGCCGCGCTTGCGGCGAGCAATACGCAGTGGCTGCTCATCCCGCTGTCGATGCTTCTGGGCTGGTTCATAATCGCCGCCGAGCCCGCCGTCGGCGTTCTGGAAAAGCAGATAGAGCAGGTCAGCGCGGGCGCTATCCCCGGCAGGGCCATAAAGCTCAGTCTCTCGGTCGCAATAGCGCTTGCGATGGGGCTTGCGATGCTGCGCGTCGTAACGGGAATAAGCATCATGTGGTTTCTCGTGCCCGGCTATGTGATAGCGCTCGGCCTGTCGTTTTTCGTGCCCGATATCTACACGGCGATTGCCTTCGACTCCGGCGGCGTCGCGTCCGGCCCCATGACGGCGACCTTCATGCTGCAATTCATGATGGGCACGTCCATTGCCCTGGGCGGAAACGTTTTGAGCGACGCGTTCGGCGTAGTCGCGATGGTCGCGATGATGCCGCTGCTGTCTATCCAGGTCGTCGGAGCTCTGTTTGAAAAACGCGCAAGGCTCGTCGAGACGCCCGAGGAGGTCTACGGCGACCTCGATATCATCGAGCTGTGGGAGGAAGCGGTATGAACTATGTCATTTCAATAATAAACCCCGAGGCGGTCGATACGCTCAGCGATATATGCGCTCATCTCCGGCTGCCGATGACGGTGGTCATGCACGGGCGCGGCACGGCGGTGCAGAGCATGATGGAGCTTATGGGCATCGAGTCGAAGGACAGGCGTATCGTCATGACCGTCGCAGACCCCGACAAGACGAAGGAGCTCATCGCCGCCCAGCGGCGCAGGCTGCATCTCGGCGTTCCCGGACACGGCATCGTCATCGCTGTGCCGATAAAAAGCATTGGAGGAGGAAAAGCCTTGGCATATCTTAATCAGGACAATAAAAACGTTAAGCGGCAGCCGAGCCTGAGCTTTGCTTACGAGCTCATAGTCGCCGTAACCAACGAGGGCTGCACCGATATGGTCATGAACGCTGCCCGTGCTGCCGGTGCGCGCGGCGGAACCACACTGCACGGCAAGGGCACCGGCGAAAAGGATCCGAAGTTTTATAACATCACCCTGGCCGAGGAAAAGGAGGTCGTCCTCATTGTCGCCTCGGCCGAGCAGAAATCGGAGATAATGGCATCCGTCATCCAAAAGGCAGGCCCCGACACCGAGGCCGGGACCATCGTCTTCTCCCTGCCTACCACCGAGGTCGCCGGCTTCGGTATTTTAGAGGCGAATTTTTAGAGGCGCTTTGACGCACCTGCGGATACGCTTACTGCGGCTGCCCGATTCGGAACAATGGTGTAAACCGGTTTTGCATCGCACTACGGCGCTGCGCCGCACTATTGTAGGGAACGGGTCTGCCCATTCCTATTCTTAAAATCTGTCGGAATTGAAGTTTATAGCGTAGGGGCGGGCATTGCCCGCCCGGTTTTTGCGGTTTTCTCCCCAGTCTCGACACCGGGCAAGCGCAATCACCGTATCGGCAAAATTAAAATTCGCCTCTAAAAACACTTGACAAAAAGGGAAATGCTTATATAATAGGGTTGCAATTGAACAAGGCATGATAGAGGCGCGATCGTCATAAGTAGCTTAGTAAAAACGCAGGGAGGCGTTAAGCGAAAGGGGCTGTCGCCGAAGGGTTCGGTCGTCCCGCGGCCGGATGCCTGGGATGCAGGATAATATCCTGCATACTGTCGCTTTATGCGGAGAGCTGTCATGAGTTCGTCAAGATGTTTTCCTGTCGGGTCATGATCGCGTCATGACTCGATTTTTTTGCTCAAAAAATACAGATAAGAGGGAAAAACATCATGGAATTCACAAACACCTTCTGGGCGCTGGTCCCCCCGATCGTCGCGATAGTCCTCGCGCTGATAACCAAGGAGACCTACAGCTCACTGTTCATCGGCATACTCGTCGGTGCGCTGTTCGTGGCGGGCTTTAACCCCGTCGGCACTCTCGACGCTATGATAACCGAGGGCTTCACCCCCGCGATCTCCGATAACGCAGGCATCTTCATGTTCCTCGTTATTCTCGGTATCATGGTCGCGCTGGTAAACTCCACCGGTGCGGCGGCGGCCTTCGGAAAGTGGGCGGCAAAGCACGTCAAGAGCCGCGCCGGCACCCTGTTTGCAACCTTTGTCCTCGGCGTTCTGATCTTCATTGACGACTACTTCAACTGCCTGACCGTCGGCTCCGTCATGCGTCCTCTGACCGATAATCAGAAGATCTCGCGTGCAAAGCTTGCGTACCTCATCGACGCGACCGCGGCTCCCATCTGCATGATCGCCCCGGTGTCGAGCTGGGCGGCGGCAGTCTCCGGCGTTGCCGAGGATCTCGACGCGGGCATCTCCGGCATCCAGCTTTTCATTCAGGCGATCCCCTTCAACTTCTACTCCCTGCTGACCTTCGTGTTCGTCATCGGCATGATTGTCATGGGATTTGACTACGGCCCGATGGCCAAGAGCGAGCTTGAAGCGCTCAAGGGCAATCTCGGCTCTCTCGGCGGCGACGAGGAGATCGAGAACACCAAGGCCTCCCTGTGGGATATGCTCATTCCCATCATAGTTCTTATAATCATGTGCGTTGTCGGCCTGATGTACGTCGGCGGCTTCTGGGATGCAGAAAGCGGTGTGGCCGGCGACTTTGTCGGCGCGTTCGGAAACACCGACGCCTTTGTCGGCCTGCCCTGGGGCTCGCTCGTAGCGCTTGTATTCGCTATTATCTATCTCATCTGCCGCCGCGTTACCACCTTCAAGGACGCAATGAGCTGCTGCATAAAGGGCTTCAATGCAATGGTTCCCGCAATCCTGATCCTGACCTTCGCGGTCTCGCTGAAGAACATGACCGGTCTGCTTGGTGCGGCCAATTATGTTGAGAGTGTTATGAAGGCCGCTTCCGCGGGCCTGTTCAACATGCTCCCGGCGATCATATTCATTGTCGCCTGCCTGCTGGCCTTTGCGACCGGCACGAGCTGGGGCACCTTCGGCATCCTCATCCCCATCGTCCTGCCCATCTTCAAGGTCGGCGATCCTCTGCTGATGATCGGCATCTCCGCCTGCCTCGCGGGCGCTGTCTGCGGCGACCACTGCTCCCCCATTTCCGACACGACCATCATGGCCTCCGCCGGCGCTAACTGCAACCACATTGAGCACGTCCGGACTCAGCTGCCCTACGCGGTCACCGTTGCGCTCATAAGCTTTGTCAACTTCATCATCGCGGGCTTCGTCAAGAACGCATGGATCTGCCTGCCGATCGGCATCGTAATGACCGTCGTGGTTCTGTTCATCCTGCGCTCCACCGTCGGCAAGAAGACGAAGGCGGCTGTCGAGCAGTAAAAACGAATAAAAATAATATACCCTCAGCATATCAAAAAAGCCCGGAAGCACATGCTTCCGGGCTTTTTTAGCATTTTTAATTTGTCGATTAT
>ERZ1106976.300-NODE-300-length-56948-cov-14.799677_pt1 | contig 56948 bp, 49 predicted proteins | sample MGYA00403687_ERZ1106976 | MGnify/ENA primary metagenome ERZ1106976 (study PRJEB35170, sample SAMEA104062446) | human gut metagenome | biome: human gut; feature: human-associated habitat; material: faeces | place: Denmark | collected 2013-02-22 ... | reverse complement strand
TGATTGATTTCATATCCTTATTGGATCTTGAAGATTTACTCTCTCCTCCTGTAGTAAATGAAGAGATTATAGTATTCCTTGATGAAACCTCCTTTACTATATCAGGACTTGACTCTACAAGTCTCATGGCCTGTTCAGGAGACACAGTTACTGAAACAGTCAGGTCATTAGGAGTAAGGTTAAGAGTAGCACCATTGTTTCCGAAGACTACCCTGTAATAAGCACCTATTTCCTTAGGTTCTGCTTTCTTGTCGAACCCTCTCGACATCCTGGCTTCCTTTACCAGGTATACCTTTACTCCATTGACGGATCCTATCAGTTTCAGGAAGTTCTTATACAGTTTATCTTTCCTTGTATAGTATCCTATCACCGATCCTTCAAGCCTGTTATTCTCAATAGCAAGGTTCTCAGGATTTCCCGTCTCAAGTGAAGAATTGAAGACAGCATCATTGTTTACAGGTTTATCCTGTACAGGAGAAGGAATGTAAGGAGTATATTTCACAGGTATTCCTTTCTCAAGGGATACAGAACTGATTATACTGTCATTATACTCTACCACTACTGGCAGCAGTCCCATAGAAGATACAGGAGTACTATACTGACTGTCGAACAGATCTTTCAGTATAGACATCTGTCTTCCTGTATACTCTGACAGGGACATAGTCTGTAACCTGTGTTTGGATGTAAAATAATCTACAGTACGGCCATATCTGTCCATAAACGGATGGAATGAGTATTTTCCGGCCTTAATATCATACATCTTTATATTTCCCTTCCTGTCTACAGCTATGATATCGGCTTCTCCTGCTATTCTGGACCCGTCATCATATTTCCTGAATACTACTATTCCGGAAGAAATTACTGTTTCACCTGCTTCATTCAGACTGTTTCTTATATTTCCAAGGGAAGACAGGTAGGACTGAAAAGCTTCCTCACTGACATTATCAGGCTTAACCACCTCACGGCCCATGAAGAAATTTCTTGTAATGAGCCTGAAAGGATCAGAGGCCTTTACAGGAGGATTTGCTTCTGATAATGATTCCCTGAGAAGAGACAGGATCATATCCCTGTCCTGTGATGTGGTACGTCCTTTATACTCAGTAAGATCTATGCCGTATTTCCCTTTCAGGAAATCAAGGTACCTGTTATACTGCTCAGGTTGGCTGCTCTTCTCAGCCAGAGATGCACTCACAGCAGAGATGGTGTCATGTACTTTCGGATTCTCTGTCCACAATCCACCCATCACAGACCGTACACTTTTATATTCATGATACTGGCCATCCTCCTCCATGATACTGTATGTATCGCCTGTAGAGTTTACCCTGTCTACCTTTCTCTGATTTTCTTCTATATCGGCGATTATGGTATTATTATCTGTTTTCACAGGAGGGTCGAACTGTTTCTTCAGATTTGAATATCCGTCATCTCCCGGATGGATAATCTTCCTGCTTTTCCTGTTATACAGGTCACCATTAGGAAGAAGTACCACACCATTTATCTGTCCTGAACCATTCATAGCATCGCCGTATACCTGTAAGGCATATGCTTCTGCCTGTAATACAGGATCAGGAGATTTTACTATACGTCCGTTCTTATCCCTGACTGTGGATCCGTCTACATAGAATTTGTCCCCCCTGAGATCTACTTCTATACCTCCAACACTATTGGATTCCCTGGCCCCTGCTTTTCCTTCAGCAGGCGGAACACTATTCTTTTCAGTACCCTCAGGAGAGAAATAGTCTGTAGTAAACCATGTCCCCCTGAATCTTGCTTCCAGTATATTGGATGTTACTATACCTGAGTCTATGATACGTTTATTATATCCCCTGGAATTGAGTAATCTGTGTGATACCTGGAAAGGTACATTCATATCCTGTAAGACAGCTACAATGTCCCTGACAACATCTTCCCGGGGCCTGGAGGGTGGTGGTGTTGAGGGAGATGAAGATCCTCCTGATCCCAGTGTCAGAAGAGCAGGAAGACTGCCTGTATGTATATAATTTTCCACCTTCTGGCCCCCTTCAATGGGAGTGCCTCCGGCATCAACAGGAACTTTTACTATCTTGATAAAGGACTCTGAACCTCTTACCTCAGGATAGAAAGACACACCACCAAGATATAATACATTCTCAAGCATTTTCTTAGCTTTGAACATATCATCCTGGTTCCTGGCTTCAGCCAGTGCTGTCAGTCCCTTAATGAGATCCTTATATACGGGAGTATTCTGTTTTGTTACATCATTTATATCATACTCAGACAGATATCTTACCCTTACATTTACAGGACGGTACTTCCCTGCACCATCCGGAAGCATAAGGTAAAGATTGGCATTCCTTCCCTCAGTACTGAATCCTGCCAGTACCATACCACTTTTGTTGGGTACCAGCAGTGCTCCCTGTTTTACAACCCCGAATGCAGCATTTGAAGGATCCACGTACGGGATATCAGACAGGTTTTTCTCTTCAATACCTGTAGGAACCCTTCCTACCATAATTTTAGATACAGAAATACTCTCTGATGATATATAGTCTCCTTTTCCTTTGTTATAGGATTCAATTATACGGTCTTCAAGCTCTGAAAGACCCTCATACCTGTCAGATATTTCCCTTGCAGGTAATGATCCCACTATCTGGTAGGATCCGTCATTATTCAGGACTGCCATAAATATGGTAGTACTGTTGAAATCAGGATTTTCTGCTGCTATCTCATTGAATTCCTCAGATATGAGAAAATGCACCCTGTCTCCTTTTTTCAGTTTTCCCTGATTTACATAGTCAAAGGCTCCTTTTCTTACCAGAAAATCATATAGTGGTTTATACTTTTTCCCTTCAATGGTATCTCCGAATGGTGTGAAATCTCCTATCCTCTGTCCGTTGATAGAAAACTCTGATATAGCAGGGGCATAATAGGATCCTTCCGGTAATCCATCTGTAGCAGAGGAACTGTTTTCATTATCCATGGATTCCTTTGAGGTCACTCCCACAGGCATTTCGGGCTCTTCTACTACCTCTTCCTCATGCCCGGCAGGATTGATATCTTCCTCAGTTACAGACATCCTGTCTTTTATGTCATTATTTTCCCTTTCCCTTCTCAGTGCCTCCTCTACAATAAAGGCGGCTTCAATATTATCATCATCCTCCAGGCCCTCCTTGTATGAAGTATTGTCAGGATCCAGTATCTCATCAGCAGTGGCTTCTGACTGAACCATCCTGTCGAATATAATCCGGGCCTTATTCCTTACATTCTCATCAGGAGATAAATTATCAATTATAGAGGATACATCTTCGGTAAGATTTTCCTTTTTATCCTTCTCTGTTATAACAGGATTTCCTTCCTTCCTGAGCTGTTTTTCCACCTCAGTCCTGATCTCCTCTGTAGAGGCATTACTAAGGGCTTCTTCAAGATCTGACGGAGTTTCTGCCTTACCAGCCTCTTCCATAACAGTCTCTGTATCCATCTGTTTTTTATCCTCTACGGCTTTCTCCTCCTCCTCAGACATCATTTTTCTAAGACTATCGGGGTCCTGGAGATAGGAATTATATTTAGCAAGGAAAGTATTACGGGCCTTAGCCATCTTTACCATATCATTGACATCCTCAAGAATACCTATGCTTGAAGGACCCGCAAGCTCTGCCATGGATAACAGGGACTCAGATATCTTATCATTCTCTGCCAGTGTTACCAGTGCTTCCATAGGAGACTTCGACGACAGCTCCTGTATATCATCATATGCTCCTGTATTTCCTGTACTCTTAGCTATTTCAGCTGCTGTAGACAATCCTGTCCTGAAAGAAGAGTACATTTCAGTAAATCTCTTTTCCCAGTCATCTATCCTGGTCATCATCCATGTAAGCTCTTTCAGCTCATCAGAACTAAACTCAGTACCAGCCTTTGTCATCAGGTCAGAAGCTATCTCTCTGTATGAATCTGCTTTCTTCCTTGTATCCTCTACTTCCTTCCGGACTGATTCCCTGATTTCTGAATCAGTCATATTCCTGTATCTTGAAGCATCGGTACCATCATCTGTTATTTCCCTTAATGATTCTATATCACTGTCACTGATAGTTCCTGCTTCTTCAAGTATATCATAAAAGTCCTGTATCCTCCCTGCATCTTCGAACATCATCACATCACTGATAAGCTGTGAATGTTCTGCATTCTTGAACTCAAAGGCATCTCCCTCTTCGGCTGCCCTGTCCATATCCCTCTGATACTTATTATGCCTTACCATTCCCTGGTAGTAATTCAGGAACTCCGGAGACTGTATCCTTTTATTCAAAGCATCTGCCACTTCCCTGTTTCTGCGGTTTTCTGCCTGCATCTCCCTGATATCCTCTCTTACACCACCCTCCAGGCCCGGACGGATTCCCCTTTCCGTAGTTCTTATTGTAGGGATACCAAGAGCGGCAGTCATAGCACCTATAAATCCCTCCTCATAGTTCTCCACATTACCATAGGTATCCAGAATAGCATCTCCTATAGCTTTTATAAATCCTACAGATTCTTCCTCAGATACAGGATCTATCTTAGCTCCGTAGAAAGAATTAAGCTCACTTCCGTATTTATATCCTGCTCCTCTGGATATAGCCGATTGCCCCATTTCTTCAAAAGGACCTTCTGCTATACTCTTCTGTAATGTACGGCCTACAGTCTCAGCAATACCTGCTTTATGAGGCTCGTATACCACTTTCCCGTCTATAACTTTTCTGGTAAGACCCGCCGTCTTTCTGGCTGCCTTATATCCTCCGGCATAGAATTTACCGAACTGCCACATATCAGATAATGTGAGGAGGGGGATATTAAGAAGGAAATCAATATTACCCATCTTCAGCTTATCCTCCTGTATTTTAGCAAGGCCCCCATTATAGTCGAATCTTGCAGATGCCCTGCCTTCTATCAGGGCACTTCCCTGAGCAGTGGGAACAGGAACGAATCCACCATTACCATCATTTTCATATGTAAACAGGTCAGGCCTTTCGGACATAAGTCTGGCTGCTTCTTCCTGTTTTACATTATTATAAGCTTCAGTAAGGTTACGTATCTGTGTCTCTTCCCAGTCATTACTGTTCTGTATAGCCTCTATCCTGGCTTCTCCAAGAGCACCGGAAAATGCACCTGTAAGCTTCAATACAGGACTGGCATATCTGAGTTTCTTAGCATCATTTGCCAGTGCCTCTGTGATCCTTACACCATTCAGAAATATATCTTCTCCTGACCTTGCTGCCGACAAAGCATCATTTACAGATTTAAATCCTTCTCCTGAGGCTGATACAGCCCCTTTGAAAGCATTTCTCACCTTGTTTAATCCTGATATTTTAGAAAGGACTCCGGCTCCTACACGACCTGAATATGCGGCTCCTACAGCAAATCCAAGATTCTTTATTACCTTATCTCCTATGAAATTGGCAGTAAAGATATTCTTATACCATGGGGCTTCAAGTTCCTTGTCTGTATAGTAATTCGGGAGGGCTTCCTCAGACAATTCATTGATACTGTTCATGACTCTGGAGAACTGGTTGTCCCATAATCCTGACCATCTTCCCTCAGAAGCTGCCGTACCTATACCCACAATGGTTCCCAGAATACCATCAAGGAAAGTGGTGCCTGCCAGTACTCCTGCCTTGGCAAGTCCAGATCCGAACTGTACAATACCACTCTGTAACTCACCGCGGGTATTGCTAAGATTATCCAGTTGTGAAACAGTTTCTATTTCCTTGTCATACCTACTGTCTCCTACTCCTGTGAATCCTACAGAGACATCTATAGGCTCATTAATGTAAGTATTGAAAGTTCTCCTTCTGAAATTCCCGGACAAAGCCTCTGCTGTAAGAGGACTGCCTGATTGTACCAGTCTGCTATATTCTCCCTGTTCCCTGTCTACCCCTTTAAGTCCTTTAAGACCTCCTACTCCTATTTCAGAAGGATCCTGAATACCCATATCATTCAGATCCCCTCCTTCAGCAGCTATATTTACATCAGGTTTCCAGGTATTATTATCTGCTACTGTGTTTAACCAGTATAACAGGGCATCATCATTATAATATCTCATCTGCCTGTAGAAATTATCACCGTCCAGGTCATCCAATGCCTTTCTGAGTTCATTCCCATCTATTTTTTCTCCTGGTTTTTTCCTTAAATAATGCCTTATCTCCATTAACCTGCTGTGGATTTCACTTGGATCCTGTAAATATTCAATATCAGGCTGAGGATAGGAACTGCTTATAGCAGGGATATTAAGTACTCCGTAACTGGCGGGATCATATTTCCTGTCCGGCAATCTGCTGAACATATCTTCATGGAAATCACTATAGGCATGATTGAGTTCATGTACCCTCAACTGGTCACGGTCATAAGCATCAGGGGAAAATACTACATAGTTCTGATCCCTGAACAGTTTGTTTCCACTAATAGAATAAGCCCCTCCATGTCTTTCCAGCATATCATCAGGCTCTTCCTGTATATATGTTCTCTGGTGTTCATTTACAAATGTTCCCCTGTTCAATGACTCAGGTATACGCCCCATCAATGCAGTTACTCTGTCCAGGGTAGCCGGATTATTGTACCAGTCCAAAAGATATTTCCTTTCCTTCTCTGCATCAGCAGGAGTAAGATCCTTTCTCTCAGCAAAGGTAACATGATTCATCCCGTCTCCCAGATTCATAAGACTATTCCATGGTCCGAACCCCCCGTAATGTGCCACATATTTACTGGTATCTATTTTTTTCTTGGATTTATCAGGCATGGTTATTAAGGATTAACAATTGCACTTAAATAAGATTCTTCTCCCGGAACAGGATCCTTAGCTCCCAAAGTGTTTCCCTGTATTTTTGAATAGCTGTTCAGCAAAGCATTCAACTGGCTGAATAGAGCCATTCTCCCTGCCATATAGGCACGGCTGTTATTATCTGCCCTCCTGGCCCTGATTTCATCAAGAATACCGGAAATATTCACTCCTGTAAGGGAATTATCGAATACAGTAGGATCCAGTGCAAAGGATTCTGTCTTTCCTTTCTTGTTCCTCCCTGTGATGATCAGGTTATCATTATAATCCAGGGCCAGGGTAGTGGAATCATTAAGGTATTCTTCCATGTCGGAGAATTTCTTAAGATTACTGCCGACTTCCCTGTTCTTCGGGTCATATTCCCTAATGAGAGTAGTCTTACTGTCAGAATCTTTCAGGGCTGTCAGCCTGTCAGAAAGAGTCCTTACAAGGAATTTATTATCTGCCGGAGTATAAATATCATCAGCATATAACCTGGCTGAATTCCTTATTTCTCTGTTGATATAGTCCTCTATGACTTTAGGATCTTTTGACCCCACCCTTTCACTCCACTTCTTAAGAGCCTTGTAATGGTCAGAATTAATGCTTCCCATAGAACCTACACGCATAGGACCTACCCCTATTATATCAGTCCCGGCAGGAATATTATTCAGCTTGGAAGGATCCTTTACAGCTTCTTTTATAAGGTCAAGCTCCTTCTTCATTCTTGATGTGCTCTCCTCAATCTCCACCTTTGCCAGAGGCCTTCTGGAAAATGGCAATTGCGGGATATCAGGTTCCTGTGGTCCTTCTAATCTTTGCTTCATATCCAGACCCCATATTCTGTTCTGTAATTGTTTCCTGTCTTCACTTCCTATAGCTGACCACAATCCCTGGCCCGCGTATCTTCTTACTTCCTCCAGAGCCTGAGGAGACCCCCAGTCCATTACACCACTTGAAACAACAGCATCTTCCATAATCTTATTCAGAATAGGGGAAGCTCCCTCAGACTGCGATAATACAGCAAGCACATCACTATCCCGGAATCCTGTGTTCCTGAGCAGTTCATAATACTGTCCTCCCAGAATGCTCTTCCACTGCGCAGGGTTTTCCCTTACCTGCCTTGTCAGATTCTTGGCAGCTGAGGATACCTGTTCCATAATATCCTTGCCACTGAGGCTCCTGTATTGTAGTGAAGGATTTGATACCAGTTCATCAAGAGAAGCCATAGACATATCCCTGTCAAATATGGCAGAAGGATTTTTCATCCTGTACTCTCTTTGTTCTTTACCTAACTCTTCCCTTCTCTTATAAGCATTTTCTATAGGTACTATCTCACTGGCATATCTGGCTCTCATATTATTAAGAGCTCTTGCAGTAGATGGGGTAAGGCCCTGTGATGCAAGCATTCCGGCTTTTTCCCTCAGATCCTGTGAATACTTCATATAGGTGTTGTATGCTACAGGATCAGTCTGTTGGTTAGCCAGCCCTTCCCATACACTGGCTTTTGTGTCCAGTTCCCCGTAAGCATTCTCTACAGCCTGGTGAGACTGTGTGGCTTGCTGTACGGGGGCCAGGAGGTCTGAATAATTAAATGGTTTGAAAGTACTTCCTATTACTACAGCCATAATGTTATATATTTAAGAACCCTCCATGAGACTTTTTCCTGGCTCTGGCCCGGGCTTGTTTCCTTACTGATTCTTTCTGATCCTCATCCAGATCATCCATTCCCTTATATCTTATCTTACCTGAACTGTCAATGGTATAGTAGTTCGCCGGATTGAAATTTACCATATTCCTGCTGAATGATTCCCTGCCTATCTCACCGAGGTTATCAAAGAATCTGGTCAGATTAGCTGATCTGGCAGCATCTGTATTATTCCTTTCAGCTTCCCTCATCTGGGCTGCTGCCATGGCTGCCTTCAATCCAAGCTCAGCATTAAAAGAGTCAGCTTTAAGCTTACCCTCTGAATTAAACTGGTTAGTACCACGGTTGAAAGCTTCGACCCTCTCCCTCTGCCCTAAATTATATTCTTCTGCCTGCCTTGCAAGCTGCCCCATGGCATTACCATAATTATAGTCAGCTGCCAGTAATCCGGCTAAAGCTGTGGATCTGTTTCCTGCTGACTGGTTCACAATAGCCCTTCTTGTAGCTCCTGCCTGTGATCCCAGCTTATTCAGATAATAATTTCTGTCAAGAGGAGTATATGCCAGATAGTTTCCTACAGGATCAAAATTTACATTCCTGACAGCCCTTTCTATCCTGTCAGCATTACTGTAATCAGGACCATTGTTCATGAATGCTCCTATAGCAGATCCTAATGCAGGAGCATACCTCAGGATACTGGAATCTATTCCCAGTGTCCAGTCTCTGTCAGGTAATCCTCCCTGTCTGCCTGACGGGGAAATGTAAGCATCTGTTTCTGTATTCATAGGCATGAGGTTGTACTCAAAATCACCATTGTTAATACCACTCTCCCGGCCCATTACAGTCATTAGTCCGGGATCTTCCCTTCTTACAGGAGACTTCTTCCTTACAGTTTTTGATACAGGAACATTTCCGGCAGTAACAGAACCTGATGTTACAGGAGAAGGTGTTACTACAGGTGAGATATCAATACTCTTCCAGCTCCTGAAAGGAATATCAGATCCTGTTACAGGAAACTCAGACGGAGAAGAAATATCAATACTCTTCCATGATCCGGAAGATACAGGAACATCATTCCTTCTCAGTACAGTAAGACTGTCGGGAGGGCCAATATTAATACTCTTCCAGCTTGCGGCAGGGGGATAATCCATAAATCCTCCCGTAGCAAAGGTGTTACCTGTATCAGAAGATTTAAGACCTTCCTGTAGCACCATAAGCTTTGTCATACCGTCTTTCAGCGATCTTCTTGAAATAGGATCGAAGGGATTCTCAGAAGGTTCCCTTGCTATAAACTTAGCAGCCTGTGAAAATGTCTTTCCGTCGAGGGATAAAGGTAATCCGGCTGATTTGAGCATATCCTTATCCAGATACAGCCTGTTACTGAATATATAGTCCTTATACCTGGACTCACCCTCCTCAACAAGATTAGGAGTACCTTCATTATCCATGCCCTGTGGTATTCCTCCCAGCGGGGACTCCTCATGGGTTCCTCCGGTATTAAATTCAGTAAATTCATCAGGATAGAATAAATATCCGCCATACCCATGCTTATGGGCAAAGTTCCTTGCAAAATTGGCTTTCTTCCTCATTGCCGCCGAATATCTCCCCTTGGGGGCAGATAATATCTTTCTGGCAGCTTCCTGCACTCCCATACCCATTCTTGATGCCTGTGCCCTGAATGTACCTCTCTTAGAAGGATCTATTTTTATCCCTCCCCCGGACCTGTAAAGGTTAAGAGGACCTCCATAAGCAGAATAATTACCCATAACATCCAGGTCCTGCTCTATATCTATTATATCTGCTCTGTTTATTAAGTCATTGACAGCAAATTGATTTGCCCTGTCAATCTGTTTATTTATACGTCTGGCTTTTCTTTTAGCCTTTCTCTTGCCGAATATATTACTTATACCACCTATTAAGGCTCCGGCAGCTGCACCTATAGCCGTTCCTATACCCGGAACAATACTTCCGACAGCTGCCCCTGCTGTTGTAGTACCAGCAATACCACCTATTCCTCCTGATTTACCACGTACATCCCTCCATGATACATGTTCCTGAGGCTCAAGTAAAGACCATTCATCAGCCAGTGCATCATATCCGGTACTTTCTGATCCTGAAAACTGATCTGAAATACCACTGTAGGTACTACTAAGATCTCCGGTATTCTGAACATTGGAAGCTATTCCTGATGCAAGTCCTGCTAATCCTCCTACAGCTCCTGATATGGCATTTGCCCCTGATCCAAATCCTGAGAGCTGGAATGTAACAGGGCCGGGAGAGGCAGTATTCATTGGAGCAAGGGAATAGTTGAGACCTGGAGACTGAACACCTGTATATACAGGACCAGCTCCCTGAACCACTCCTCCATAAGGAAATTTATTTCCCCTCGTATTGAAGTATTCAAGAATAGGGTTCTTTCTCTTATTTCTAGCCATAAAGAAATTATTTATATGTATCTTATTACAAATGTCATATAAATACCTGAAAAACCAAATATAGGATAGTAAAAAAGTTACAGCAGACAAATAAATTACTTGCCTGCTGGTTACTTATAATGTATAATGTAAGGTAAGATCGTGTAATACAGTACTATACTCATTAGCTTTGTTCTTTGACAGTCTAATGTTGAGCCATGTATTTCTTAACCTTCCGAGAGGATTATTGTCCTCCCTGGGAATATTAGCCCTCCATACCCGGTACAGCCTCTTCAATGTGGAAGGCCTGCCTTTTTCAAAGATAAGTGAAGAAGTACCTCTCTGATATTCATTCCAGCATTCAATAGTATCAAAGGTATCTTCTGTAAGATTTCCTTCCTGTGTAAAGCTGTCGGCCCTGAAATCAAGAGTGTCGAATACCTTATCATATATCATATCAGGGCAGGCAATGATGTGTGTGTAAAAGGGCTTATATGAGCCGTAGAAATGGCATGGAAGACCACTATGCTGTTTCCACAAGCCTGCATTACCGGAAGCATCTACAGAATAGAAATCCCCTGATATATTAAACATATGAGGAACACCGTTGTAACTGTAGAAGGACATGAATTGCCCTAACAGCTGGGAATAGCACAATGACCAGTCCTTGTTATTAAAGTATATATCCCCGTTAGCTTTGTCATAATGTGATGTAAACACCTCAGTAAGAGGCTTATCATACTCATCAGGCATAATATTGTTTGCGCACCATGATTTGAATCCCAAATGATCAGACAAGTCATTGAACTGCCCATTATACAGGTATATGGAAGTAGAATTATTATCCATAAAATATAGCCCCATATTAGTCTCTGTGATAGAAAACTTATTTACAGTTCCTATATGTCTGGATAAATATACTTTCCCGTCTACTTTCCCACTATTGGCTATTTCAATAGGAACCTGGTCGGAAGTACCTACCTGTACCCTGGAATTGAAAAGTACCTTAGCTATACCATTATCCTGAAATGACAGAATGTCATTATTGTAGAATTTCAAAGCCCTGATAGGTCCTAACCCTCCGTCCATGTCCAGTACAGAAGTCATACTTACGGAGGACCACGTATCTATATCCTCCCCATATGTCTTTGTCCTTGACCATGTTATGTTACTTGGAAAGTAATCTGTCTTTAACAGGTCACTGCTGAGATATGAAGGAAGAAAATAATCATCCTTCTGTGAATATACAGGGTTATACAGATTGAATATAGAAGGAGTTGTCGACATATTTACAGGTAATCCCCTGTTCCTGTCATACCTGCCGTCTATATTTACACGGGTCATACACAGGAATGAGGCTATTTCTATATTCTGGTTAAGGTCATCACTGGTAAATGGATATGTTCTCAGGTGATCATATCTCTGTACGAATGTATCCCCTCTTGTATACTCTACATTCACGCTGCCCTTGCCATCCATATATACTGTAGGACCAGCTGTCAGCCATCTGTTAGCCTGAAGAGCAACCTCATCATATCCTCCGAAATCAGGAGTTCCTGGTCTGTATAATTCTGCCATTACCACTGATGCAGATGAGGTATCAGGTACTATTTCCTTGAGGGAAATATTGTTTACCCATCCATCAGTTTCATCAGGACTTAAAGACTCCATATTGCCAGTACTGTAAAACTTTTCTCCCTTATTCCATGACGGCAATACTACCTGCATATCTTTCCGCAATAAGGAAGATAAAGACTCTGTAATACCTAATGTAACTACTATATGAGGAGATGTTTTATAAGTCATCCTGATGCCATCCGTAATCTTTACATGCTGAAGTGAATCATCGGACCTGTTCTGATAGGAATCAGAAGGAACCTTGGAGGATCCTATAATACGCCTTTCGAAGCTATGGAAATCATCATCTACTATAGGCCCGTGGTCTGCTGAGTCAGAGGGATAGTTCGATCCGGTCCTTACTACATAGGTAAGAAAATATCCGGGAACTTTATAATTTGAATTATTATCCCACTCAAATCCATATTCTCCCATTACATACGGATGATATGGAGGAGGAGGAACCATGGTATCTATATTACCATAATAAGTGATCATATCCCCTGTTTCCCTGGATAGCCTTACAGCTGTTACCTCATTGCTGTTAAACAGCTTTATATCAGAGGTTCTCAGGTTTCTTAAAGGAGCCTCCATATAAGTTACCCTATTGGAGTAGAATAATTGTGTAAATATCTTCTTATTCAGTATCCCGAATCCCTGGGAGACATTATCAAGCCCCTTACTATTATTCAATGACCCGGCTCTGTGCCACATGTATAAGGGAAATAGAGCGTCATCATCTTCAAAAGCACTTGAATTGGTACCTACAGAAAACTTATCCACATACATAGGCCAGTTTACAAATGGGGTGGCTATGCCACTCAGGTATGAAGATTCCTTTGGAGGAACCTTCCTGAATCCTCCTGTAGGCCTATAGGCAGCTTTACTGAGGGTAATAATATAATCAGGAACAGCAGCTGTAAAGGTTGCTATACCTACTACCCTGAGCTGTGTATTCGACAAATCTAGTGCCTGTACCCTGTCATCAAATGTAATGTCAGGAGATTCCAGAGTAAGAATAGTATTGTCTATAAAATATTTGTTGGTATTCAGATTCCTAAGATTATCCGCCTTATCTTTATTCACAATAGGCTCTACGTACCATATATCAGACTGTATCTCTCCGAGATAGCCTACATTACCGTGAGTGTCAGCAGACGGATAAATTATATCATATGGAAGAGGATCATTTTTCAGGAACCTCATCTTCCATCCTGCCTGTGCATACGAAGATCCTCCGCTTATTCTGTTTCCCAGATTAAATACCGTGGGCTGAAGAATCCCCTGGCATACTACCCTTCTTGTATTCTGGTCAGGAAATACCACCACCCCCTGGGCCCTTACGTATCCCAGTGCACGCAGTTCCTTCTGTACATTTACCGGAATTGTAATATACGGCATCTTACATGAGATGCTGACAATACCACCGGATGAGGTGATTTCAGGCCTGTAATTCATATACCAGTCCCTGATATATACTATCTCCGAAAATCTTCCTGATTTATGCTGGAATCTTACACCAATCCTATAGTATTCGGATCCCATGAATGTGGTTATATCATCCAGGGACCAGGAGAGGGATGATTTATAGGCATATCCTGTGGCAGACCCATCATCCTGAACAGGAAGTTCCTTGTCCTTGTAAGACATCTGGAATCCACGGGAAGCAAATTTTATACTGTCAGGAATAACAGAAGTATTCAGTTTCAGGTTACCAAGGAACAGGGTATTGTCCTTATATGTAATAGCTCCGGCTATGATATCTTCACCCCCTACATATAACAGCTCTGTAGGGTCTATGGAAACTCCTGTGTTGGTGTCTGTGACAGACACTCCGTCAGAATCAGCAGATACTGTGAATTTTGTCCCCGATGCCTGTCCTGTGATAGTCAGAATGCTGTTACGATTGTTAGTCTTCAGGGATAACGGCTCATCACTGCCTACTCTTACAGAATCTACCTGTCCTGTTTCAGTAGAATACAGTGACCTGTAAAAGGTTATATACTCTCCGGCACGTACACTGAAATAAAACAGTCCTAATGGAAGAGAAGTCTGATCTCCTCCCATTTTCTTATATGAAAAGGATCCTGTAGATGAAGTAAACTGTATAGATTCAACTTCTATTCCTTTAGACAAATCAGAATAGTTGGTAATATCAATATCTCCTACAATCTTAACCACAGGAGTACCTTCTTCACTTGTTCTCAGAATACTATATACACGTATATGATCAAAATTCGTGTCTATATTTTTTATATTTATTCTGAAAGAAGTACCGTAACTCTCCTCAGGAGAAAGGCCCCTGTTATCCCCGCTTATATAAAACAACGGGGATGTGTAAAATATATTGGACTGTTGTCCGTACTTATTGAAATAGGTAGCTGCATACTGTACCACACCGGATGGAAATATTCCTGTACCCACAGATTTTGTAACACTGCATTCCTCCTTTAACTGTAAAGGCAGTACAGAATCAAATGAAATGTCCGACCATAATGCCCTGTGCTCCTCATCTGCTACTATATTTACAGATCTGAGCTGGTGAATACCATCTATCCAGTAAACTTTCTGTATATTCTCTGTTTCTACAATACCAAGACATTCAATAGGATGTGATCTGTCAAATCCAAGATCACCACTATACAAAAGCAGGCTTTCAAAAGATTCTGAATCACCGACATTCAATCTGTAAATACGGCTTACATTTCCTGATACAGTGAAGAGTACGAGGTATTTTCCCAGAACACATCTTCCTATACACTCTCCTTCAATACTATCTCCGGATATGCTGACTCTCGTATTACCCTTTTCATTTGTAACAGAAAGAAGTGTATTACTGTTCAGAACGGTAATACGGAGATTCATATTCTCATAAGCCAGCTCAGGACTGAACTTAGACAGTGACAAGTCCCTGTTCATCCCTTTTATTATAAATTCCTGTGACTTCCTCATAATCAATGTATTTTTATAACTTCCCCATCAGCCGTCCTCCTGAAACCATTCTGGAACTCATGAGTCTTCATTACAAGAGTATTAAGGGAATTTAGCAGCCTTTCTGCCTTGCCAAGGGAATTCATCTTCATAGATGTCTGATATTTACCTACATACCATGCATATTCCTGCTCAGCACGGTTCAATGACTGTACAGGTAGTTTCCCAAGATCTGCCATAATTGAGAATACCCTCACCTTCACATACCATTCCATAGCCATAAGGAAATTCTGATTGTCAGGGATAAGTGGAATACCATCACTATCTACAGGGATAGCCTTATATGATAATGTTACCTTTCCCTTCTCAAAAGAGAAATAAATCAGGTTTCCCTGAATCCTGTACGAGTTACCCAGAAAACTACTCTTTGATGGATGCTCATGAAGCTTATGCCTCTTAGGATCTGTGAAATAACTGTCCGAAGACTCTACCATAGACAATCCCTTTTCAGGCATTACCTGTATGATACTTTCAAAATCACATGGTAATTCAGCCACATAATCCTTTACCTCAAGCTCTGCTATTTTATTCTCATAGCTCTCCGGGACCCCTGTGATTCCTATGAATTCAATGACATAACTCAATATAGTCTCCTCAGGAACATCTGCTACCAGTGGATGCCTCCTGAGCCTGTCTATGAGGGTGTATATACTTGTGTTCTTCTCCGCCATGTCTTATCTAGTTTTATATATCTTTTTCCTTCATTATATACCAGATGATATATTCTTATGAACAGATCCTGTGACAGATGGAATACTGTATAATCAGAATATGGATACCTCCCCGGCCTCCATGCCACTCCCAGACGTATGGCATTCTCATCCCTTACCACTATCCCACCATCAGCAGTAGAAGGATCCTCCTTCCATAACTTCTTGGTTTTAACCCAACTTACATAAGGCAGTATAAGATCTCCCCTCTTCGAATAATGAGGAATAATCCTGTCTCCCGTATGTACACACAAGGTACCAAGATCATTAGGTAATATCAGATATCCTGTCTCACACAACTCCTCTACCATCTTGTCTATAAGAAATGACAATATCCTCCTGTATACAGTCTCTGAAAGCCTGTAAAATACTCTGTTCTTCCTCTTAAAAGCTTCCTTCCTGTATGTAAGATACATGTCCTCAGCTCCTATACAATAATTAGGAACATCTGATCTCAGCTTAGTCCACTGTCTCATTTCTTACTTTCATATTTACTTCCGACAAGTCATCGGAAGCATTATTCATTTTATCCTCAGGATTATACACCCCTTTAGCCAACTCATTGACACACAGACTTATTACCTGAGGAACAAGGTCTTCCTGTAATCTCAGATCCCTATCCATAATGTCACATGGTTCAGGGTTACACCCACACTCATCGGCACCACAGCTGAATCTTGCTGCTTCTATAGGATTCTCAAATACAGATGAGAACTTCACAGATGACAGGTACCTGAATTGAGGATTGGCTGATTTTATATACAGATAATGATCCCTGGATAATGTTGCATACAGGTATCTTGATGTCCATTTGTTATTCCCTACATACTTGAATCTTCCCTCATTGACAAAAGCTATCTCCTTCTCTACCATAAGGTCCGGTACTACCTTGGTAAGGTTGTATATGCCGGACAGGTCCAGGAGATGGGGTATTGTATCAAGGCTGCGGAGATAAGTACCACTCCCGCAAACATCACCACCGAATGTACCCAGTGTAAGACACAGAGTATTGAAATTAGACAATGGAATTGTCCTTCGAAGATCAGAATACCTCTGCTTGAGAAGAAGAGCTCTGTATTTATTTATCAGGAAGATAACATGATCCTGTGTATAGTAGGCATCATCACTTTCCAGTTTCAGTTCATCAAGAACCATATATACTATTTCCCTGTATGTAGACATATCTATACATTTTGAATATAAATCTTTATAACAACAGAATTATCCTGTTTTCCGGCATCATAGAATCCTGATAAGTCAAGATCCCATTCCATTACCTTTCCAGGCTCATAGGCTCCCTTAAAACCTTCCAGAGGCTCTGTAACAGTATTATCCTGTGCAATATAACATCCTGTTATCCTGAATCCTGTGATTCCCTGATTTTCAATACTAAGCTTTAATGTATCTGAAAAATCATAATATCCAAGGATAATATTTTCGGCATTATTAAATCCTGAAACAGCCAGTGAAGAATTCCCGATTCCTATTTTCACATCACAGGATATAGCATCTCCTGTATCTTTATCTGTCTTCACCACCGTAATCATAATACACCCACTCTCCTGGCCCCTTTCCATTGCCCTCATAAGAGAGATACCGGAAGTACCTGAAACCCCATACAGTACTCCGTTTTTTACAATAGCAGCATCAGACAGGGAATATAAAGTCCCTGACTTTACTATCTTTCCGTCCTGAAATGGATACAAGGATGATTTTGTTATCTTTATTTCTGACTGTGTAGGCATACGCTATACTAATAAAGGTATAAAAAAGGATACTAGCATATAATAACTGGAACTATCTGATGTTCCCTCAATATGCAGTACTGCTTTAGGACTGGAAAATACATACCAAGAATTTATAATAGCAGGAATATCTCCTTTTAAAGATATCAAAGCACAGCTAAAAGAATCATATATGTCATTTCTAGATACTCCGGACGCAAGAGTAAAGTCTATATGTATTCTATGCTGGTTGACAGCAACTACACTAGCTTCAGACAGATAGTCATTATTCAGGTGTATAATAGTTTGATAAACATCCCCCGCTGAACTAAGGCTAACATATCCACAAGCTATGTATGGTTTTGATGGAGTAACCCCACTACCTCCCATCCCTGATCCAGGCACAATATATACAGTACCGTCCTGTACTCCTGATACACTATCAGGAAATGAATCCACTACATTAACTCCAGGAAGGGTTACAGCAGGAGGTATAGCAGGCTTACCCTCAAGATCATTATACTGTCCTGAAGTAGCTACAGTAGCGAGATTAGGCTTATTAAGGATCTGTGCTACTCCTGACGTAGCATTCCAGTCCGCATTAACCTGATCAGGAATCTCAGGAGCAGAAGGCTTATCTGTAAGATCATTGTAGCTACCTGATGTAGCTACTGGGGCCAGGTTCGGCTTATTTAAAATCCGGGCTATACCGGAAGAAGCATTCCAATCAGAGTTTACCTGAGGAGCAGGAATGCTAGGTTTATTATTGAGATCATTATAATTACCACTGGTAGCTACTGCTGCCAGAGAAGGCTTGTTCTTTATAAAAGCACCAGAATCAGCGGCACTCTCATTCCAGTCAGACTGTACATTTACCTGTGCTCCTTCTTCTATCCCTTCAAGCTTGGTGAAGTCCTCGGCTGTTATTAATCCGGGATATTGTTTAGAAGCTATAGGCAGGTCAAGTACACTTGTCTGAACAGCCCCGGTACTAAGATTCCTGAGATTTACCATAAATCTGGCTTCCTCAAGCAAAACAGAGGTCACTACATAGTTATCAAGATTTGCAAGAGAAGATTCAAGGACAGATACTCTGTTCTGAAGTTCAGATATATCCTGTGACAGAATGCCTGATCCTTCTGTAAGCTCTACTATGTCAGCCCTGATATCATCTAAAGCATTGTGTATATTCCTGTCCTCATCTTCAAGATTTTTTATTCGTCCGGAGTAGTCCTGGAGAATGGTATTAATATTAGACAATTCTGTTATCCTTGTGGAAAGATTATTTATCTGTGTCTGTAGGTCAGTAGTCAGGGACATTATATTGTCTATCCTGTTATTTATACCAGCTACTATATCACCCCAGTTTCCTATACTTGTGTCAGTAGCAGCGAGAGCATCCCATAACAGGTTAATACTGTTCAGATTGTCAGCTATGTTAATCCTGTTGGTATCTATCTCCTTACTGTTATTCTGTATCAGTAACAGCTGCTCATGGAATTTAGCCGGAATCTCAGTATCCATCCTGTATTCCAGAGTAGATACCCTGGCAGTAAGGCCTGACAGATCACTGACTGCCTTATCAACAATCTCTTTCAGATCACTGAGATCCTTAATAACCTTCTGGTCAGATTCGTCATTTTTCTTGAGGAGACCAAGAAGATATTCAAGTATACAGCCTATCCTGCATAGCACAGAAGCTGTACAGGATTGTGTTTTCTTTATCTGATCTATAACCTTTAATACTGAGATTACATCCATGGTTCATTAATTAAAGCTATTACAAAGATAAATTTTTATGTCACAATATATTCATTTCCTTCGAACACATAGGTATAGGATTCATATGAATACGAATCTACAGGAGTCTTAACACCTGCATCCTGGGTATACTGCATTACTTTTATAGTATGTCCGTTCATATCATCAGACAGACGTATTGAATCTTCAAAGGTGTCACTTGGGCTGGTCATAACTGCTTGCCCAACCCAATTATATCCACTACTGGTTATATCTATAATGGCTATATTGACAAGAGTCTCGATCATCCTGTCAAACCGGATATTATATGTCAGGAGATCCTCCGATCTTGAAAATGACACTTTACCTGTATTCGTAAGCAAAGTCTCAGGAGATTCAAGGACTGTAACCGACTCTACATTCATGTAGTATCTGTTTACTCCATCAGAATAATTGCTGTCCTGACCATTAAATCGTATGTAATATTGCGTGTTCCTGGGAATAAGATTCAGATTTATTCTCATACTCCGGGAAGGATCACTTTCCTCAGGATCAGGCATAGTCCCCTCAGCAATAAGAGTTCCAGGTTTATCTGTACTGTACAAACCTATAGTAAATGGAGTAAGGACAGAAGCCGTGGACCTGAACAGGAGCACTCCATCATCATAAAGGATCTCCCTGTATATCATAACAGGGATAAGATCTACTGTAAGTACCTGTTCAGGATTAATCAGATAATACCTGTATATGTGGTCAGTGAATACACCTACTATCTCAGGATCCCCAATACCTACTATTGAAGCTCTGATGGTATGCCCGTTCCTGCCTGAAGAATGATTAGACAGAGTACTTATATTTTGCTGACCTGCTTCAGCGACCAGACTATACAGATACTCCTCATCATTAGTCATATCATAAAGCTGCATGACAATTCTGGAAGCAACAGGATACTGGAATCTTACTTCAAATCCTATCTCTCCATTAGCTGCCCATATCCTGACTGTTCCAGGATTATCCATGATAGATGCATAAGGTACATAGTAATCATTACCATGGCATACACCGAACTTCTCCATTTGCATAGGAACATATGAATTCCCGTCAGCTACCTTATTGTCTATCAATGAATGGTAACTGGTTCCGTCAGAAACTGATATGTCTTTACACTTTATAATCATTCGGTGTCTGTTTTAATCCATATAATACCTTCTGATTTCTCCTCAGGTTCATCAGGGGATTTAATAACTTTTACCCCCCCCCTATAGTACCGTCTTCTATCCGGTTCAAAATATTCTCAACCTTGGAATTGAGAGTATTGTAGTTCTCTGTCAGGTTAGTAATATCATTTCTGATACCAGGGATAATAACATCAAGGATGTTTCTTATCATCTGATAGAGTTCTTCATCTCTCTGTTCAAGGCTATCCAGCTTGTTGTATATCTGGGTAATCTTGTTTTCCAGATCCTTTAGCTTATCCTTAAGGGCTTCATCCAGCATTCCGTCCAGAAGTTCCTCAATAAGCTTTTTAAGCTCTTCCAGCTCATTTATATCCGTATCCTGACACCTGCTGTTATGTTTGTCGAAGGTGTGATCAAATTCAGTATTGAACAGGCCGGAATTATTACAGTTACATCCCATATCCTTGTATTAAATATTTTGTAATTCTGTGTTTATACGTCTCCAGAAATTCTCATCTTCTGTTACTCTTTCTATACTGTCCTGCGTAATCCTGGGATCAATATCCCTTCCGGTACATTCCCCTCCTGTTCCAGGGAATGGCAGGAAACATGATTTCCCTATCATACACATCATGACATTATATATCCTTTTTCTGTTACACTCATCAGCCCAGCACAACATCTCATTAAGGGCACACAGGGCTATAAGCTTCCTTACTTCACTGTAAGGAGCAGAACCCTTCACTGACAAACTTTTATAGTAAGCCAGTATCCCTCTCAGTATTATTATTGAAACCTGATTATCCATTACATCCGCATGGTTTTGAGATTAACAGATTATCTCCGCAATCACTCTTTTCTACATTGAACATTCCCCACAGATAATTAGCATAGGCATAATTACATGTGGTAAGAGCAAGCTTCACTCCTGTCATTCTAAGATATGAATCTGTGAATTCCATCGGAATGTCACATTTCTTCTCCATCTCCGGAAGAAACCTCAGCAATCTCTTATAGAAGGACTCAAAATCAGCCACCACTTTCAGAGTAGTATTATCATCTGCCCCGCATGGTGTGTCAGAGCCTGGTACTCCACGTGCTATAGCATATATGTACAGGATTTTTCTGTATATACCCCCGGCTATCATAGAAGCAGGAATATCTATATGGTAGAATTTCAGATCCTCCTTTACTGTTGCTGTATATACCGGATTCTCGCCAGGGCCTTGAGGTGAGAAAGTGTTATTATTGTCGATGATAATCTTGTCTATAAAAACATCTTTATAGTAGGAATCACCCTTTATCTTTACACTTATTCTCAGGGTCCCTGTATCCTTACACAGATAGGCACTTATTATATCTATCATGGCAGTATTAATATTTTAGTTGTGGTAAATATACGAAAAAAAGGGATACTCATAGTATCCCTTTTATTAAACCAGTTATAGACTGTTACTTATCCTGGTTAGCAGGTACCTCCTCAACTGTAGATACTGCCTCGTTCGACCTTGCAGCTAATTCTGTGTAGGAGCAACAAGAGCTTTCACAGTAGTTTCACCTGTAGCAGTGTTGATGGCGGTGATCAAAGAATTTGCCAGTACGATCTTGGCAGCAGCAGTATCACCTTCTGCCGGAACTACAAAGGTAATGTCCTTTTCAGAAGCCTGATTGTCCACACCTTCTCCCTGGAAGAAATGGTGCATATCCACTACATTATATTCTTTCGACGGGTCTACCAGATACTGGGTATGGATAACATACGGCCATCTCATGTTACGGTAGAAATCACCTCTTTCACCCATGCAGAAGTATTCCAGATCAGCCATTTTATGACCATCATTTACAAAGGTGTCAGATGCTACCTTCTTCACAATTCCCCAGTGAGAAGACTCTCCGTCTTCTGCTGTCACAATAGCAGTGTCGATCTGTGCATAAATAGGATCTGAAGACCTTGTTCCCAGTACCCACGGCTGCTCTACTTCCTGGATAATAATCTTGGTAGGAGTAGAATCATTGTCCAGCTTAAAGGTGAAATATTCGATCTCACTGTTTTTAAAGGCCTGTTTCAGACTAGCCAGCATAGCCTTATAGAAATCGGAGGTAGACATGCCTGTGGTAGCATATACATACCCGTATTTGTTGATGTAGCTTTCAGGAGTCATTGCCCCGTATTCACGGAGAGTAAACCTCAGGATGTATTCCTGCTTCCCGATTACATCACCATCATTCAACTGGTCATTCAGGGATACCTCCCATTTTTGCAATCCCCTGCGGAGATCTGCATATGTGGATCCTTTAGACCATCTGATATTCTTTACTTTGATCAGGTCAGTACGGGTAATCCCTCCTGCACCCAGATATACTCCGAAGATTTCCCCTTCCGGAGTAGATTTGAACTGAATAGTACCTACCTTGGCATTCTGAGCAGTAGGATCACCTACAGCATTCACCACATATAGGTTACGGTTCTGGTTGGTAGAAAAAGTTGCCATAATATAACTTCTTTATTGTTTTTGAAATTTGTAAGCTTCTGAGGCTATCCTGACAGCCCTTTCAAGGATAACCCTGTGTATCAGCGGATGTAATTTACACTCTGTTTCCTCCGACACACCATCAACAGAACATCCCAGGCTGTCAAGATTTACCAGAACAATAGGAGAAGGCTGTACCAGATACCTGATCAGGTAAGAATGGACAGGATATTTGGACAGAAGCTCATTGATATTATTTCCAAGGCTCAGCCTTAGTACCCTCCTGTTACTCATCCCCCTGAAAGGATTTTCCATTATCCTCCCCACCTTGTCATGGGTGGTAGGGATAACATCCACATAGGAACCATACCCGCACATAGCATCTTCAGTAAACTTTACTGATTCTTTCACTATATACCATACATCCTGCGGGATCTTGTACAGATATGAAGAAGATCCTATAGTTTCTACTATATCGGAAATATACTCAGGATCATATTCTTCTGTCAGTACTTCTGTCCTTACAAGGGAACTGAGGCTTCTTGTCACCTCCTCACTTCTCTCAAATGAATCCCTGAATGCATTCTTCCCCGAATAATACTCTTTTACTACCACCTCCTGGCCCTCTGTCAGAAACAATGATATCTCATATTCATTGAGGGGAGGAGCCTGGTTGCTCATAGCATTATTGTATAACAGATTGAATTCATTCAGAAATTCAGTATTGTTCATAGCATTATCTGTTTAATTTGGCCTCGATAGAAAACTTGATCTCCTGATGCCTCGGAGCATTCAGGAACTTGGCAGCATTGCTGAGGATAGGCTCCTGTCCTTCCTCACAAAGAGGAGAATTATCACTGGCGAGATAATAATACTCCCCGGATCTTGAAATAATTCTCTCTTTTACAGCATCATAGATGAGTATTTTGGTATTCATATACGGATCTTCCACTATGCTGAGAAACAGGTTGGGATTCATTTGCATCAGAGATTCAGCCACAGGGAGAAGCTCATTAGGCTCTCCTGAGATCTTACGGCCATCCATTACCCTGATAGCATATGCAAGCTTAGACTTATCATCTCTGATAGCTCCAAGAGCCATATATGCCCTCATATTGACGTTGGTAGAAGTATAACTCTTCTTGATCTCCTCATTTTCCTGTACGATGACATACATATATGATGCTTTGAAACACTGATCCAGATCTTCCAGTGAAGGACAGATCGTATCCTTATTTGCAAGCAATACCTTGTAGTCAATATACTGGCTCGGAACTGAAAGATCAAGGATATTATCCTCCTTATGAAGGATTACCTCATAGTTTTCCCAGAAATTGTCCTGCTTTTTATAGACTGACAATGCATTAGGATCCAGTCCCATAGCTTCTTCAAGGAAAGCTTTTTCGGAATTAGTAAGGACATTTACCAGCTGACCTTTCCGGTCCATAGGGACCGTAAAAACCCTTTTTGACGTAGGGGCCATATTTCCGGCATATTCATGCTTTGGATTAGTAAACATCCCTGATTCCTTAGGAATGAGGCGTACAAACACCCTCTTATTGGTAAGGCATGAGATGATAGGCTCTTCCTTTGTTGAACCTCCTTCCCTCCGGGGCCCGGAGGGTCTGATTTCATTACCTTTCTGAGTCTGCGGTGCAGAAACAGAATTAGTTGAAGGAATGTCCATTGCTATAGGAAGATCATCATCTGTTACTATACGTGATGCCATATCAGTTGTACTCTCTTCTGCCATTGTTGTATTTTCTGTAGGTTTATTCTTTGTGTTTGCCATATTTAAGTTCTCCTGTTAAGAAACAGGGAGATATACTCCCTGTATGTTATGATAAAATGTCCGGAATCAGTGACATTGTCCTGGTAGCATCAAGGATGAATACTCCTCCGGTCCACATCCTGTGGATAACAGCAGCATCTTCACTGAAAGACATGTTCGGGTTGAATTTTGCTCCTGTATAAGGATTCCTCATACCCCATTCATATCCGCGGTATTCAGTGTCACCATCAATAGTAGCCAACTGAATATTCGGCTGATCCATATCACCGATGTACAGGATATCATACCTGTATGATTCCACAACACCGCCATCCGGATGCATTAATTTGTTTCTCACCGGATCATCATACAGGGGATCAATCTCAACCTTTACAACAACATTGTTAGGAGCCCTGTACTCAGTAAATTGGTATCCTGCTGACAATGAATTGGCATTCAGTTCAGAAGTAACCCTTTTTACCATACCCAGCTGGTCAGCATTGATGATAAATGCTCCCCATCTCCTTTCAACATCATTGACTACAGCATTGTGGAACTGGATAGCTCCCCACTCACCAGTCTTCAATACGAAGATCCGGTTCTTCATTTTTAATTTTCCGGCAGACAGTTCAAGCAGGGCTTTTTCAACCAGTTTCAGGGAGAATCTGGTATAATAGATAGTATTACCTACCTCCATTTGTTCCCTAAGACCAGCACCCATACGGATAACCTCACCTGATTTGCCGAAGTTCATATACTCTCCGTTGGCATTCCTGTTGGACCGACCGAACATAATCAGGTTGTTCTTCTCTTCACTGAACTGTACTTCGAGCTGATATTCTACATGGTGCATCCACATATTTGCAACTTTGACATTCCCATTCTGATCTTCATATGGGATACCGACAGCTACTTTCTTATTCAGCATATTTCCCGGTACCTTATGCTGGATACGAATGGTAGACCATTCATTCCTCATAGCGATAGGAGATGAGAACCTGATGTCACCTACCTTACGGGACAGACCTTTTTCAACCGGAGAATACTCTACAGAGAACCTCTTGCCAGCAGCAAGCTCCTCAGCAGGCATACCTTTGGTGTTGCCTCCCATAAGCTCTACTTTATACACTGCACGGGTTCCTTCCATACGGGGTTCTCCCAGGATACGGAGCATATAAAGCTCATTTTTCTCTCCTACGATCACATTCCCGTCTGCCCACCAATCCTCAGCAAATACTACATAGAAAGGAGCAGTTCCGGCACCTGCCATACCAGCAGTAATAACAGTACCATCCAGGTCACGGGCTTCAATGATAGGAATATTCCTCCTTGAAGAACCGATAATATTCCAGTAATATTCAGAGTCATCCTGGAAACTCTTTTTAGGGAACCTTCTCAGGTAAGTATCCAAGGTAGGACCGTAGTTATTTGCTAACAGTCTAACCCATAAATTAGTAGCCCTTTGCGGCTCAAGATTGTAAATCATACCGAGATGATTATCTTTTGTCAGCATTTTGTTATCCTATCGGCTTTTTATCCGATAGCTCTGGAGGTCTCCCTCATTGGTTATCGACCAGTCATTTCTGGTCCAGTTCAGCGTACCTTTTCACCTACTTGAGGTGCCGCACACTCTTGGAGAAATTATATTCTACGTGGTTATATATGCAAGCTTTTCTGAAAGTAGAATGAGGAACTCCTATAGACTTAGCTGCCTTTCTGATAGATGTATAAGACCTCATAGCATCAATCAGAACATCCTTGCTTATCTTATCAAACCTGGAAGCAGAATCATGTCTGTCTCTTATTTTAACCCCGGCATTTTTCAATGTAGAGTTAATAATGTAAACAGATACTCCAAACTTCTCAGCAATCTTATTTGTTGAAAACTGTTGATCTTCATATAGGAAAATCAAGGTTTGAATATCAAGCCCTTTTCTTTTAAATCTAGGAGTTAACCCTCCTATACTTACATTGTAACCTTTAGACTTGTCTACAGAATCGTATAAATCTATATAGTACATCTTTCTACTGTCTATATCTTCGATATTGCATATTTCGAGACACTCTATATAGAATTTATCAATACCATATTTCCTCATAGCCTTATTAATCAGTTGATCTCCGGTACTGGCATGTCTCAGATGTTCTTTCCATCTGACATCTATGCTAACCTTCGTCTGACCAATGTAGACTTTGGTATTTATAGTGTTTTTGATAATGTAGATAAATCCTTTCATAGTTTCATTCTCTACGCGTTACGGTGACTAAAGTCTTTTAGAACTCTAATTTACCTCGGGATTATCATTACTGAATTCCCCGATTTTGCGCGGTGTTTACCTTTAAATCACTTTAAAGGGGGGCCTAACTTAACCCTTCCAGCCCTGAACATTGACCATCTGGTACTTTGCTAATTGCATTGCCATATTAATCTATTTTTAATAAAACACTTGGTCTACTTCCTTAGCCAGTCTGAATGAAGATTCAGCTCCTGAGAAAGGGCTCAGATCCAATGTCCCATCCTGTGTTACCTGTACCCCTGACAACTTTGTCTCTATCTCTTTCAGACCTTTCTTTGTCTCAGCAGATACTTTCTTGTCTATAACACCGTCAAGTGACTGGAATCCATTGGTAATGGCATAAAGGATTCCGATCTTATGCCTGAATTCCTCAGGATGATCCATCTGGTACTTCTGAACCTCCGTGTAATAATTACCTGTTTCCTTATCCTGGTAAACAGGCTTTGTCACAGCATCATAAGCTTTCTGTCTTACCTTATTGCCTACCTTTAACCCTTTGATAGGTTCCTCAGTGGATAACATGGTCTTTTTCAAGGCTTCAACAGATTCCTTATAGGCCAGTTCAGCAGATTTCCTCTCCTCCTCCTGTTCCTTGATGATAGAGTCATAATTACCCTGATAGTACTTGATATTAGATTTCAATGCTTCCTTAGCATCTTCAACATCAGTGCCATTGGTAAATGACATCTCTGTCATCCTGATAGCCTTCTCACGTGATGCTCCATTGTTGATATAGTCCTGATATATGATTCTTTTTCTGAGAGTATCACCGTCATCCCCTTCTTTTGAGATTTGTTCTTCAGTAATACCATTCAGGAACTTCAGTGAGCTTTCATACCTTTGGATCTCCTCAGGTTCCACTCCTGCATTCAGGGCATTCTGTATCCTTTTTTGTTCATCACTGAGTCTGGCTTCAATCTGCTTTTCAAAGTACCTGGCAAAATCTTCTACAGACTTTATATTTTCTGGTTTTTCATTTTCAAGATCCAGGAAAATACCTTCTTCTTGTAACCCGGAGGCTATGGAAGAATAAACCGTCGGAGAACTACCTGCTGGATCACCAGAATTGGTATTTTCCTTCTCCTGTTTATCTTGTTCCCCATCTACTTCCTCCGGGTCGCCGAATAGTTCTGATGATTCTACAGGGCCACTCTCAACGGGTGTTTTAATTTCTTCTGTTTCTTTTTTTTCCTCCTCCCGGCCCCCTGTCTTCTCTTCACTGACAGGATCCTGAGTCTCGTCAGGTCCGGGAGAGGATGATTGTTCGAACAGATCTTCTGAATCGACAATCATACTACTTACATTACTAATGTCAAAATCCATATTGTTCTCCTATTTATATAATATATACAAATATATGGGCAGATCAGTTACCTGCCAATTACTTAACTGGCAGGATATATAAGGTATAATTACAAGTGTTATCTGCATGGATAAAGAAAAAGGGACAGTTTCCTGTCCCCGGACCTGTCAGTCCTTGAAATGGTCCCACACTTTACATTCCGGGCAATCATCATCCCGGAACCAGAAGTTGACAGCTGACTCTATAATCTTATGGTCGGAACTATTTCCGAACCATGACTTGAACAGGACTGCATAATCATGATACTGGGAATTAATAGCCACATATACATCAGCCAGAGTGTACTTGTCAGGAATAATGGGTTTATACATTTCCTTTACCTCCCTGGCCTTATTCATATCGAATTTCTCTCCTACATACTTTTTGTTACCCTCGATGTGGAACATTTTAGACACTTCATGGCGTCCGTATGATTCATTGAAATGGCCACCACTAAGCCCCTCATGGAGCTTTTTCATCATATCCTTGAACTCTGATTTCTCCTCTTCATCCATGTGGTTGAAATGGTATTGTATCCTGTCGAAGAATTGTCTGACAGAACCACCATGACCTCCGTATTCTTCTGCCATATCAATAAAGGAGACAGGAGTTTCCATGGTATGGTGAGTACTTTTTCTGTGATATCCTTCAGAAGGATACCCGTGGGTTTTTCTGTAAAGATCCTCGGCATATCTCCTTCTAATACTAATGTTCATAGTCTGTCCTATATAAGACTTTCCGGACGGAGATGTAAGTTTGTATATTGTTCCTACCATACCATGTATTTTTTTTTATTCAAATATACTAGGCATTATTGGGACTCCCACTATTTCAATGAACTTTTTAAGGCTTAGCTGCTGATTGTCCTTATAAAAGGAGTTCCCAGCAATTAAAGGGATTTATACTGAGCATAGTTTATAGTTTACCCAGTGCTAAAGCTGCATTGGCTTTACCATTGACATTCCTGCGACCATAATAATAGTCGTCTTCCCTGCGGCCATACTTATCACAGAAGTAGTCAGCAGGAACTTCTTTTACTTTTTCTTTTTCAATAATTTCCATAACAGGATAAATTTTTAGGATTAAATGTTATATCAGATAGCTATCTATACCCAAATGTACTACAGGGAACTTTCTGAACATAACATTGCCAGGGCCAGGAGAAGGAGTTTAATAATGAGGAAGTTACGATGGTGTCTTGATGCCGGGTATATAAAAAGAATAGAGTCCGGTTTTTACCGGACTCCTCCAACAATCTAATATACAATTATGGTCAGTAAAAATGGCTGTCTGCTTATGTTATGTGCTCTGCTTTACGGAAAGAAGAGAAATAAAACTGATCTCAGGAAATCAAAATAGTCAACCCTAATGCAGAAAAAATGGTTACTACTTATGATCTATATGGTTACCCGGCCAGACTACTTCTGTCCTCACCACAGGCAGAGCACTCTCTCTCTTACTGTTTACATAGCAAAAATAGTAAAAATTCTGCGTCATAAACAGATGCTACTGTCTTTTTTATTATGTTTTTCCCTTTTCTTCTTTATAAAAAGATCAAGGTCTTTCTTCAGGAATAATATATTCTTAAAACCCGGCTTCCTGACACCTCTCGGCAATTCACCGGATCTTACATAGCTATCAAATGTACTCCTGCCCACATTCAGATACCTGCATGCCTCATATTTACTCATGATCTCTTCCCTGTCAGTAACCCGGCGTATATTCTCAAGTAAGGAAACAGCTTCTTCCTCAGACATATCTGAATTTCCTGCTTCAATATTATCTGCCACATTTCTTAGATGTGTAGCAAGAAGGGAAAGAAACTTTTCGATCGCCATATTTCATATGATAATATAATACCAAATACATGAATATACCAGCCACTATAAGAAATAAACTGAACATAGCAGCATCAGAAACAGGAATATAGACTAAATCATCTATCATAGTGATAATATTATTTACCACTATATAATGTATGAACATCCTATGATACTTACGGAATCTGAAGGCATAGGATGATACATACATAGGAATAGTGGTGAGAAGTGATGTTCCTGCTATATAATCTAATATATCACTACGAAGATCACAGTAATCCATGATGATATTCAGAAGATATAATGCAGAAACAAGGATAGGAGTTATCTTTACACAAATAAGCTCCAGTTTGTATAACATCACCTTATCCATATATCACTTTTCTTTCTTTTTCTTTCCGGCATTTCTTCCTTTAGGAGTATATCCGGCTTTTCCTTTTGGTGTTGATGGCCTTCCCATAATATTTCAATTTTAAATTAAACAATTTCTTCTAAAAATCCACTCTCCTGGCCCTGGGTGGCTACCTTATCTTACAGGTATGGACAGGAGGGACCCTTCTCCTGCATCCGGCAGCTTTTACATATAATACTTTTACCATAGATATTCAAGGCCAGCTAATTCACGTAATCTTACTTCTGATATGAAAGGCTGGTAATGCCAGCTGCATCTGACGATTATTGTATTACCCATTTGTAATAGTGATATATGATTTCTTGCCTTCCTGTCTCTCTTTGGCAAACCTGTCCACCAGAACCTGCTGATAATACCTGCCATTAAGAACCTGCCCTTTTACCTTGTTTTCACCTATAAGGATACACCCTTCAGTATGCTCAGGGGTGACGCCGCAATGAATCAGGATCCCATCGAAATGAGGGACATTAAGAAGCCTTGGCAACTCTTTCTTAAACTTTGGGGAATAATTGAGTATTACCTCATATCTTCCAGCAGGAATAGCCGTCTTACCATATACTTTCTTTTCCTTTGTAAGGTCACGTACAGTATCCTCCAGGGTATCACTGAAATATTCACCGTCAATATACATTTTCCCTACAGTGTAATCACTGCCCAGAAATGTCCTCTCTACTTTTATCTCCATCCTGTTTGATATTAAATTCTACTATACTGGATTCATTAGTGATAGCATCGATCTCAGTCTGTGACAGGGAAACTCTCTTATCACAGTGGATGTCCTTACAAGCAATTCCTGACAGCCAGTCTATAATAGACCTGAGAATATATTTCTTCTTACGGCTGTTCTTGTCATGGGCACTCAGTTCTTCCATACGGGAATTTACAGCTTCAAGTGTCTGAGTATAGAATTCCCTCATTTTATTCAGGGACTCATATTCAGCCGCCGATGCCTCTGCATTATCCCGTCTCCTGGACCCCTTCCCTGCCCTGTAGGAAATAATTCCTGAGGTGATAGAAGTAGCAAATCCTATGAGAGCTAAAGTAACTTCAGTTTCCATAACCATTATCTGATATAATTCTTTTCTTGTACACATACAGGTTAGTCAACTATTTCTATAAACTTACTTTTCTTAACAGAGGAATATGGATTACTGTCATATATATCTGTGATGAGAACAGCATGTTTTTTCTGAAATAATCTCCATAGGAAAAACTTCTTCCTTTTATTAATAGTCTCTTTTCTGGCACTTGTAAATATACTCAGTTCACTTACAAATGAAGGGGATACTGAAATAAGATTAGGATAATGTAATTCTAATCTTACAGAAAACCACTTATCACCTATCACAGTGTCAGCTTCGATGAAACTATCACTAAATATTGTATCTGCCATAAAAACAGTATCAGTACGTGCAGACTGTGTCAGCAAGTACTGAACCTGTTTAAGCTTCGAATCCTTTATTCCCAGCTCCTCCTGGACCTGACGAAGCTTAAACAGAACAGAATCATGTCTGTATTTATACTCCTGTATAGTATATTTGAAAGCCCTGTTCTCAGATTCCAGTAAACTGTTCTCTGAATCATAAGCCTTCAGGTTAACCTCCTGCCTCGAAACAGCATCTGATAATTTCTTTATCTTATGATCCTTGACAGCTATAACAGCTATAAGTCCCGTAAGAACCAGAAATATTACCAGTATTTTAGAGCTGACAGACATATATCACATTTATTTATTATGACAAATATAATACATTACATAGATATAACAAATAAGTCTAAACAGATTTTATGTCCTACGCTCCCCCTCCTGTACTCTGTATAGCAGACACAATAGCTGCCCCCTGAGTATTTATAGCAGAAATAACAGCTTCTATTTTGGCAGCCAGGGATGTGATACTGGTATTCAAGGTATTAAGTTTTGAAATAACAGTATCCAGTTTTGTATTGGTCTGCCCAGCCTTAGTATCCAGTGAAGTCAGTGAAGCCTTCATGGTGTCTGTATTATCCTTGGTATCAGTGGCAGTACTGGCAATTTCTGCCACATCTGCTTCTACAGATGCCAAAGATCCTGTGATCTGCGTAAGTTCAGCATTTGCAGATTTTGCCTCAGTAAGGATCTCTTCAACAGATTCCCTGATATCCTTACCATTTTCTGAGAGCCATATAAGGCCTCTCCGCATTTTAAAGTCAATTCCTGTCATTGTCATAGCTATCTGATTTAAAGTGTTTAAGCCGTTAATATCCTATCGCCAGCCAGAAAAACTCATTTCTGTTATTTACCGGGGCAGTTCCTACTAATTCCACTGTAAGTGAGGAATTTGAGAAAGATTTGATAGTTAGAACATCTCCTTTGACCCAGTAGCCGTAATAGTTGTTAGGAGTAAGTTGTACCATACAGCACTTGGTAGGAAATGTTTTCGGAAAAGATACTACTGTAGTCATGTTACCAGTATTAAAGTTACTAAGTCCTGACTGTATCAACATCCCCCCCCCTGAATAGTATCTGCTTTTGTAGGAGCTGTTTTGATAAACAAGCTATCTAAGTCAGTTTCTGTAATAAATTCATTAGCCATTTATTAACACAGTATTTAATTGTTATACACTTATGTTAGTTTTTTATACGTATTTCCAGAGCTATTTAGTTCTGTCCACCATATATCTCCTTTATAATTAATTAACTCTGGCTGTATTCCAACATTTCCAAAATTCTTTACTATAGTACCGCTATATATTTCACATAAACAAGGATATTTAAGAGTAGCAGACTGAGATACATTTATACACTTATTGCTTCCGTATGTTAAGCATCTAACAAAAAATTCAGTCATTGGAGTATATGATAAAGAAAGACTTGACGTTTGAGAAGAATGATAATCCCAATTACTACTAATTCTTATATACATATTATTAGTTTCTGCTTTAGCAAATGTAGCATAATTACCATTAGATTCTCTAGTAAGAACCTGTGAATACATAGTAGGACTGACATCTGCACCATTAGCATAAGAACTTGAATCATTAGTCTCATTTACATATAATCTTGCTACATGCCTATACGTTTTTGAAGCATCAAAATACGCATAGTGATAATCACCAATCTTCTCTACAAAAGAAAAACTTCTTGGAAATTTAAAATTACTACCAATATAAGCAGCTATAGCAGTAAGAGTATTATTAGATGTGTTTAATTTATATACTCTAAATTGCGTATTAGCATTTGAAGAAGATCCACTACAACAAAATAGATAATTACCTGATAAAGCCGAAGTAGCTATATTATACCAATATCCAGTAGAACCACTTAGAGATATAGATGTAGTAACCATCGTACCATTAACCACAACTCCGAAAGTGATATTTTTAAAATCAGAAGCTGCATAAACAAATGGAATTCTTTCATCGTCAGGATCTGCTACAATACCTATACGACAGTAGACAGCTCGGGCAGAAAGGAAATTATTTAACACTTCCATATTATCCACTTTCCTAACTATATCATCATCCACAGGAAAATCATTATATCCGTATCCGGTGAGAAGATCAGGATCCGCTCCGGCAGTAATAGCTGCTCCTTTTGTTATAAAGGTATATGTGTTTGTACTGCCCGGAAGTCCCAGTTTATTGGAAGCATCCATGACAGTCAGAAATTCCTTACTCATAACAGTTTCTGTATTAGCTTTTTCAAATCTTCTAATTCCTCTCTCAGAGAACAAATCTCTTTCCTATACTCTTCCTTCTCTGCTTCTCTTAGCATATGTTCCTCTTTAAGAGCTTCCTGTAATATAACAGTATATCTCTCATAGGAGAATGTTTTGGTTTTACTCTTATCATTTATCTCCCTTACAAGCCCTGTAATCCTGCCTTCCCAATACTGAGCCGATGTCCCTACCAGTACTTCATCCTCATCCTTCCATGTATAGAAGAATCCGGGTGATCCAAGAACATGTGACAATACAGGGGCCAGGGAGGTGATATTGTTCTTAAATCTGATATCAGATGTGGAAGAAGTACCTGCTCCGGCTGAACATACTACGTGTTTACTGAAAGTAATTTCAGACTGAGAGTTAATTTTTGACATGATAGTAGCAGCTGTCTCGGCACTTGGTATAGAAGGCTTGTTACTTAAATCATTATAACTTCCTGATGTAGCTACGGTAGCAAATGATGGTTTACTTGTGACTTCACTCCAAGATGGCCAACGAGTCATATAAGCTGAGGGTGCAGCCTTTAACAAAGCATCCCAAGAAGCTTGTAGATCACTAATATCAGATAAAGGATGTGTGTGGCTTGACGGAGTAAAGGTACTTGGTTTACTTGTTATCTCAGACCAAGAATAAGAAGGCTTACTTGGTGCTTTTGCCCACGCATACACATCAGATGCTGGCATAGATGAGGGGAAATCAGTAATCTGAGATTTAGTATGTGTGTGAGATGATGGAGTGAATGTTGAAGGCTTACCAGAGATAGAATTCCAAGTTAATTCATCAGTTCTTGCAACAGCAAACCAACCGGGTTTATAATCATTACCATTATTACAATATACATAAATACGTTTGATTGTTCCGTTACCTGAAGTAGTTGGTACAGTTACTCTAATAGTACAGTTTGATGCACTATTACCGATAACTTCTACAGTACTACCCGCAAGATGTATTACACCAACACCTGTATCAGTAATTGATTGATTAGCCATATAGCTCCAACTACCACGATATATACCAAAACCAGTACTGAATGCACCAAGATTTTGAAGGTGAGTCAAAAATTGTGCGGTAGTTATTGAATCATTATTACCACCAAAAGAATAACTTGGATTTATTGGTTTATTTGTTACTTCAGACCAGCTCGGCCATCTGGTAGCAGTTTCTGGTTTTCCGGTAATACTACTCCAAGCTAATGACAAGCCACTAATATCACTCATTACATGTGTATGACCTACAGCAGCTGCCCCAATAGCAGCAGGAGTGATATTCACAGTTTTAGCTCCATTAGGAGCATAGATAGTATTAGTAGATCCGTTGAATTGGATAGTTAATGCTGCTATGTTAGACGTATCTAAAATAGTATATTGTGTACCATTTTTATAGTGCATTAAATTAGTATTATTTGATCGCAGTATCATTTGATCTACCACGGTACCAATTCCTACTTGTGCATTAGTTACTCCATCAACTCCAGCTTGATGGTAGGCTAGTAGAGCATTACCATCTATACTTTCTATATAATTTGTGTTAATTTTGGGAACAGTTAACCTTCCAGTAAGAGTACCACCAGTTAATGGAAGATATTTATCTAAATCAGATTTATAAGGTATTTTACCAATTAAAGTTCCTGAATTAGTTCTAATTTCTGGTCCATTTTTTAAACAAAATACTTTATCGCTTACGTCATCTGATAAAAAAGCACCAAGTGTACCTAATTCAAATCCAACACTACCCTTAATACTGTTACCAATAGAAAAAATAATATCGACCGCAGGCGCAGAACTTGGTGAATTAATTCTTAATACAATTCTATTACTACCACTTAGTACCCCACCACTCAAAGGTAAATAATTACTCAAACGACTAGTAGTAGCCAACTCCTCATTATTAATATAAGCATGACCTCCAGGGGAAATTTTTAACGTAGTGGGAGTTACTCCACTGTTAGAACTCTCAAGAGATAATATTCCGCTATCTTCTGATACTGTAGTTTCAAAAGTATAATTATTTCTATGTATTCTTATATATTTATAAACATTCTGAGAAGAATCTCCTATATTCAGACTTCCTGTTAATGTACCTCCGGTAAGAGGCAAATAACCACTCAAATGAGTAGTAGTAGCTAATTCCTTCCAAGCTGTGTGTTCATTCTCATTATTTGATACTGGTGATCCACTTCTTACAAACCATCTGTTAGAATCATAAGTTCCATAAATTTGACTTGAACCATTATATACTCCGGGAATGACGATAAGAGATCCTGCTTGCTGTATTGGGTATCCTCTGTCTGTAGTAGCATCCCTGTTAGATGGTTGAGCAGCCATCATCGGAAAATGATTAAACGAACTATTTAAGCTTGTAGATCCGAGATTCCTTGAGAAATTATAAGAATCAAATACTGTATATAAAGTTCCTCCCCTATCATGTACTAAATTAAATAATCCTGATCTTATTCTTGTAGTTCCGTGTTCAGCTCCTATATGAGTATACTGTGAATCCTCAGTACCTCCGTTACTGAATACAAGAAGAGAAAAATTAGTAGCTCTGTCAACAATTCTGGTTATATTCAGGTCATTATAAATATCTACAGGAATATTATTAGATTGAATACCTCCAATATTCAAATGATTATTAGTAGTTACATATATTCCTTCAATAAAACCAGATGTCGTATTAAATAGTATTCCTTGGTTATTAGTGAATATAGGTCTCCCATCTTCTCTTATAGTCATATGACCTCTACCACTATAAGGATAGTATACAGTACTCAGATTATTTATATCTGATTTAAATGCAACTTGTTCAAACCACTTTATTTTCCCTTGATTTCCTCCACCTATTATTACACTACGTATATCATTTTGATAAGATACACTAATATAAGCATGGGTATCATTTCGTGACCATCCAAGACTAGCTGCATAAGATCCACCAAGACCAGTATTAGCTGAATCACTTCTAAAAGGAACTATCCATGTAGTATCATCATTCGTTCCCCATATAAGCTCTCTAAAATTATTGATAAAATCACTTCCAGAAGAAATAGTGGTTCCTTTTATCTTAGTAGCCTTAGGAGTGCCTATAATATTACCAGATAGAGTATAATTCTGTATCAATCCTTCTACATCCAGATTACTGGAATCATAGATGATATAATTCTGACCTCCTTTAGTATGTATAAGATCATCACCGGATCCTGTAGTCAGTGATATACTACTGGCTCCGTATGGCCCTATACTGTTAGGGCTAAGATAGGTATCAAAATATATCATGTTCAATACGGAAGGCTTATCATACCTGTAAGCATTCAATGATGTGGCAAAGTCCAGAATATCAGCACTTGGCACATCTCCGGTATTTAAATTATATCCTATTGTACATGACCATGGGGTGTTCGCTTGTAAAGCACTGAATCCAATACTACCACTACCAGTTGCTACTACAGTAATATCATATTCAGGGTGATTACTTACTCCACCTGAAAAGAGAAGCCCTGTTTCCGGAACAATATTCGTAGTTACTGCTCTTTTAAGGGAAGCATCCCATGACAGGAAGAACTTATCACTAAGATCAGATTCATTGTTCCTTAACATCACAGGCCATAAATCCCCTTCTACCCCTACCTTGAACCTGTCATCAGATTCGTCGAATATAAACTGATAATCAGCAAGGGCTCCCCGATCTACCTGTATACCTGAAATTCCCTTTGTAACCCCGGATCCTACCTCCCCTCTGTTTAAAAGAAGAATATTATCGGATACCTCTACAGTCTCAGCTTTTGTTATGAATGATGACCCTTCCTGGGTAACATTACCCTTAATTGTAATATTATTGAGGACAAGGTCAGTATAAGCATTATCAGAATTGTCACGCAGTTCGAATATACCCCCTGAATTCTTTAGTTTAGGGCCTGTACCAAGAGTTAACTGCCATGTTGAAGCAGGAGTACCATAAATGGATAATGATTCTCCTGACGAAGGAATAAGCCTGTCCAGAGCCGTCTTATAGGAAGGGGTCATAAGACCCATATTCGTATCAGTGACAGGCAGTAATTCCCTGTATACCTTAGTCGCTGACTTAGCAACAGGATTATACAAATCCACAGCTATATTCTGGGTATTTTTACCTTCTGCATCATATACAGCCCACAGATCAGTCACAAATGGCTTATCTATATCCAGATTTGAAGTGTCGTACATTGTAAACATCCCCTCCAGGCCCTCACGGACAACAGGATTTTCAGCATATAATCTGGCAGAAAATCCGGCAGATCCAAGCTTTACAGTATTCCCGCTCCTTACCAGTAAATCAGACTGACCGACAGCAGATCCAAGCCCCTTACCATCAGGAAAGGCTATATTACCTGTCATCAATCCTCCGGATAATGGCAGATAAGAACTTGTAATGTCACTTAACTTACCATCCAGGTATTTCCTTGGGATGAAACTGTCAGTACCATTCGGAAGTATTCCTATATTGTTGAGTATATAGGTCTGATTCCCTTCATCCTGAGACAGATAGAGGAGAATACAATATCTTGTAAATTTGGCACTATCTGCTTCAGGAGCCATAGTAAAACTCAGATTCTTAGGAATATCCAGATAAAGTCTTAAAGCTCTTCCTTCTGCAATGGTATCCAGGGCTACCTTCCATACAGTATGGTAACCTTTTTGAGCAGACTGTGCAGTAGTATTAGTATTCCTTATTACTACATTGGGATTATTATACCTGAAATAGTCATATATAAATGAATCGGCCTCATCCCTGTCATAATCACCTTCTTCCAGGGTAATCTCCTGTGCGCCATTAAAATCCCATGCAGAATCAAAAGGAATAGAAATGCTTATGACATGAGTCCTGATCTTATCTGTATTCACTTCTCTCCATCCTGTTTCAGACAGAAATACAGTATCAGAAGCTCCTTCCGGTGAAGGCATCAGCTCCTTACCTTCCTCCTTGTCTACCTTTTTATTGTCCAGTTCATTATACTTGTCGTTGAAAATAGTATATATTTTACTGAATTTTCTTCCTAGAAACGTTCCTATTTGCTGTAAGATTTTATCCATCTCAGTCTTATTTTAATGCATCAGGTAATTCATTTAATACTGCTTCTTCAAATTCCTCATAAGAGCCTCCTCCCACAAGATCTCCTTCATCTGTTATAAAAGCTACCTGGTTAGCTCCTGATTCTTTCAGATAAGCCTTAAGCATATCTATAACCTCCTGAGGGGTATTAGGTTCCCCGTCCTTTACCCTCCATATGTATTCAACAGATACGGCAAGGTCAAAACCGGGGTCCAGGAAGGCCTTTATCATGTAACATCTGCGGCATTCATCATTGCCGGGAAGTTTAAAAGGAGTCATTTCCTTTTCAGGAGAGGAGCCTGACCTGTATACAGTATGGAACTCCACTCCGTCAAGACTTTCATCTATCTGGTAATAACAGGGAATTACAGACTGGTTTCCAAACCCGTCTATCCTTCGTATGGCAGCATGTAATTCACCGGGATAAGGTATTCCGAAAGCATCTACAAAGATGCTGTTCGTATTCAGTACCATAAAAAAGAAATCTCCTTTATCCCCTCTAGGAATAAAAAGATTCAGTTTGGGAAATTCTATAGGTCCCGTAATGGAAGCTCTGGCATCGGTACCAGGATCCAATGTCTCTACATTTCCAACCTCCAGGTCCGGGGTGGTGCCATTTACTCCTCTGGGAATCCAGAAATCAAACATAGCTTGATTCGGAGTCCCTGAATTTACCACTTTAGCTTCTTCATTAGGCTGTACAGTATGTACAGTGCCGACAGATATTGTAGCTGCCTCCCCGTCATCACCGGGATCACCCTTATCTCCCTTCTGACCTACCACACCTTCAAGATACTCAAGAAGTTCTCTGGACAAAGATTCAGAGGTAATACTGCCTTTCGGAATATCCCTGTTACTGGCAGATTCCCAGTTTTCATCGTCTCCCCAGCTTCTGTCGTCTACTACCATGGCAGTATACCTTTCTATCTTTATGGTACCATCTGTCATGATATAGGAAATCTCAAGACCCTTCCTACGGAATTGCTTCCTTACAGAATTTCTGGTATCATATATAGTCCCTTTATATGGAACTGCAATACAGTTGAAATGGAACAGTATATTATCCAGTCTTTCACCTGTAGCACCATTATATACAGTCTCTACAAATGACAGTGGATATATATGTATCCACTCCCCTGATTCTTTATCCTTTGCCAGTAACTGTTGTATATTCTTCATAGCCTATAAAGTACGGAAATAATCACTATCAAGCAATGAGGGTATGAATATCATAAGATCACTTCTGTCTTCATGGTAATTCGCATTTCCGTGGAAATCTGCAAGCAGTATAACAATAGACACATAATTCCTTTCCTGCTTTATACTTGTTATAGTAGATGTGGTATACCTGTAGTCCATTATTGGGTATGTAGTAGTAAGTACATTATTCATTACTCTCATATACAGGTTTTCGACTGTAACAAAAGAGGCAGGATATAGAAGAATACGTATCATATCATTGTATCTTCCTACTGTAACCCTGCCTACATAGTTAGGATCCTTATACCCGCTTATTTTAAGCGGGATATCCGTATTAGTATTATTATATATCCTGGCTGTAAGAAGATAAGGCCTCCCGTTCGTCCTCTTCCCTGTATCCTCCCCATTGATTACCCATGTGTCATGGTCACTTATCTCAATTGTAGGAGTAGCTCCGTCTTTTCCAGGAGCTCCATTAGTCCCTTGTGCAAGAATGCCCAGATCCTTATTCCCTATCCACCAGTTACCATTACTTCCTATATACGGAGTCTGGCCGTCAGTACCATTAGTACCATCGGAGCCATTTGTGCCGTCTATTCCATCCTTTCCATTTTTCCCGTCTATCCCGTCCCTTACTACAGGAATATCCTGCGTATACAGTAGTATGGATTTCTTAAGGTCCTGAAATATTTTAACCCTGATCAGCTTATACTTAGATACAGATATGTCGAACATAAGGGAATTCTGTAACTCTGTACTTGCCTGTATCAGAGTTTCCTGGCTAGCCTCATTAAGCCCGTATACCTCGAACATAGCCAGTGTATCCCTTACATATCCAGTGCCTGAAATAGCCCTTATTGTAGACCTCAGGAAACCTGGATATTGTACCTGTTCCTTTGTAATAAGAAATACACTGGTATTAAATTCAGGGAGGTAAGAATCTCCCTTTATAGCCCCGTCTATCAGCTCATCCCTCCTTACATATGTATCTTCTATGATATTACCGGAACCATCCATAATAGCCCTGGAGGCTGTATAATCAGGTAATTTACTGATTTCATCCACCTCCTGTGACTTGATATAATCATCCAGCTTCACCTTGGAACTGTCAGAAGCTTTTACACCAGTAGCCACCCATCCGTGCAGCAGACTGTATGTATATACTTCCCCCGGGTAATCAGAAAACTCCTCTGTTATCACCCACGCATATGCTCCTTCCTTAGCTGTAGGATATAACCCCTTCAGGTTCTCCTCAGATGTATGGAATCCGCAGAACAGTCCGTCATTTTCATCCATCAAAGGCTTCAGGAATACCAGTATATCCTTCATGGATATCTTTACTGATTTTCCTCCCTGTACAACTCCCCATATCTCAGTACCATCCAGTGCATTGGCCTTTTTCAGATCAGTGTCCCTGATACCTTTTTCGAGGAAATACCTTCTTATCTGTTCAAGATCCTGTTTGGTCATTTTTTAGTATTTTTATAGGATAATTCCTTCTTTCTCAATGCTATATCATCATTATGCTTAGTCTTGTCAAGAGCCAGTTTCTCTCTGTCCAGCTTCATCTTTTCATTGAACTGCCTTATTTTCTCCAGCAATTCATCAGATCCGGGGCCAGGAGAGGCCTGTTCATTGGAAGACATTCCCGCAATAAGTATCTTAGTCTCATTATCACGTATGTTGGCTTCCTGCTTCTGGGCAAGTTCTGCCTCACGCATCCTTGATTCATTCTCTATCTCTGACATCCTTACCTCATTAGCCTCCCTCTGTGCCTGCATCTCCCTGTCTCTTACCTCCTTCTCATTCCTTTCTATCATCCTCTGGGTATCAGCCAATGACTTTGAGGTGTATATTTTCATGATAGTTGAAAAATCAAGCCTGTTATGCTGTAAAGCATTGGTAGCCAAAGCATCAAGCTTCTGAGCCAGTACTTCCGAGTCAATATCCACTACCAGTCCGTAGTCTGATTCAGCAAATTCATCCCCGTCTATTTCACACATGGCCAGTGAATTATCTGATAACAGATAGGGGAATTTCAGTGTCCTCCCTCTGGCACATGCTTTTGCCAGTTCAAGAAGACATTCTAGTACTCTTCTTTTCAGGCTGTTATGCTTTATAAACAGCCATTCTGTAATATGTGACGACTGTAAGGTAGATCTTTCCACCCCTCCTACGGTTTCCCTGTTATCAATCTGACCTTCCCTCTGTCTTGATATACCTATCAGTTCAGACATCTTGACAGGGATATATTCCAGTATATTGATCAGTTGCTGTATATAATTACCATCCCCGGCAGACATCATACCCCTGCTGTTATTGGCATAGTTACCAGCAATCTTACCTGTAGCAGCCCCCTTCGAGCCTTCATTGAAGCTGTTCTTTACAGCTATATGGGATACTTTGGCAAAATACAGCCATTTATCTATATCCCAGTCCTCCGGGACCTGGGCCATATCAAGATCGTACAATGTACCCCAGTATGATGATATAGCTTTTACAAGCCTGTCATATACTGCATCATACAAGTAGTTGAACGGCTTCATAGTATCTACCATAGAGAATGGGGAATGATCATTCAGGTTATACAGAGTCCCTATGATTCCGAAATGACATCTTGAAGGATTTGACATACGGAAAAACTGCACAGGAAGAGGGCCCATATTCACATATATACTCTTTCCTATCTTGGTGCCTCCCCAAGCCTGGTTTATCCAAAAGATCTTCTCTGTCTCCCCCAGTTCTTCCGAAATGACATAATCTTCATTCTGGAAGGTAACCACCTTATCACCATTCTCATCGAATGATGTCACCATTTTCACCTTTCTTCTGGATTTCCAGTATACCCTGAGTACTCTTATATTACCTGCCAGATCATAATACATGGAACTTCTGCCAGGTATTTCCCCGAAGAATACCGATGAGTCAGGCACTATTCCCTGTCCGAAGGCTTCTCCTCCTTCATCAGGAAGGAACATAAATCCTGCCCTTTCATCTATCCCCTGTATATCATCGTCTCCTTCAACAGGTGAGAACGGGATTTTCTCTATATAGTTTATATCTTCCTCTGTCAGCGAATCATAAAAATAATCAATTATACGTCCCGGAGACCAGAAGTCTTCCAGTACTATCATATCAGCATCCTCTACCCTGTTTGAATATCCATTCCTGAATATCCTTACCTTTAAAGGATTAAGCCTGTTTATCACAGGCTCGCCTGATACTATCTCACACTGATATATTTCTTCTCCGACAGCCATGGCATCCATGATCCCGTCATTGAATTTATCCCTACATTCCAGCTCCTTATAATAATGCCTGAGTAATGCATTGGCTCTTATTTCCCTGAGGTCCCGCCACTCATGCATATAATAATCACTGGCCTCCTGGACCCTTTCATTGAACTGCTGCTCATTGTCAGAGGTATCGGCTATTATGCTCTGAAGGACACTGAAAAGCTCTTCTTTCTTCTGGTCTTCCCTGAAACTGATAGAGTTAGGATCTGTAACCACTACCCTGAAATCAAATCTTCTCTTATATTCCTCCCCTCTTAATACCTCAAGCTTTGAATTCATGATAGGATAATGCTGTATCTTTTCAGGTATATAGGCAGCCTCTACATTATCAGGATTTATAATCATCTGAAGGTCTCCCATATGCAGATTACCTCTCAGAAGATCGTAATTGATCATTTTATGTATCACGGACTTGCGGACAAAATTGTCATTGAAAAATGACTTCCTGTCAGCCCAATCCAAATGTTTCTTCCTCCACTCCTTTGTCTTCTTTGTATAAGGGAGCTTCTGTGGCGGCAAATTCTTAAGTTGATACATAGTATACTTGTTATACCTACAAATCTAAAACATTAAACATTAAATACCAACGACACAAATATTGTTGTTGTTCCTATAGATAATATATTATTATCAGTAATCACAATATATGTTTCTGATGCTTCTTTCTGGCTTCCACTATCTTATCATATCTGGAGAAAAATTTATCCCCTGACCTGTCCAGAGGATCCTTTTCCCTGAATCTTCCTTTTACATCCCCCTTTGAAAGTCTCAGCATCTCCTCCCTCAGCAGCATAAGCATAAGCAATGCATCATGCCTGTCATAGTTGCCATTGGGATCCCATTGGATAAGTTCCTGTATAAGGGCCCTTGATCTCAGGGTATACAGCCGGGGCCTGGAGATGGGGTTTTCATCTGTGGAATCAGGACTGGGGACAGGAGCACACAACCATGTCTTTATCCTGTCACGGCCGTAAGATTTTACTGGTTCAGTAGATTGTGTACCACGGCTCTTATTACCGTGAAGATCCTTTGCAGGCTCTTTACTTTTAAGATAATCAAGAACTTCTGTAAGCAAATAGATACAATGCATCTTGGAAAAGTATGTATATAATCCCTTCTTATTGTTCTCGTAGTTCAGTCTGGCATTGTAATATAAGCATATCAGCCTGCACTTCTCATAGAACTGGTCTGCAAAATCCTCCCTTCCTGTATACTCACATACTATCTCATCAGTAAACAGGTCAAGTACATAAATACTACCTAATGATAAAGTATCTGATGAATCATCGTCAAAAGTATCTCCTCCGGCTATATATCTGTTACTCATTACTTTACCATCAGCTCCTTTTACAGGGAAAGCATGGAATTCTATAGCTCCAGGTTGTCTGTTATCCTTATGAGGAAAGGTTCTCAGAGGGACATATTCCGGACCTGTAACCAGTTTTGGCTGTCCTGTCTCATCCTGTACAAGATCTCCTACATATATGCTATCCAGATATCCTGCTGTAGTATCTATTTTCTGTAACTGCTCAGCAAGGGCAGCTACAGGATATCCTGAGGTAGTTTTCTTAAGAATAGCCTCCTGTATGGTAATAGGGTCTTCTGCAATAGCCTGGTCAAGGGTAGAGGACCTGGAGGAGTTGTATTTTATGACTCTCCTTTCCTCAAGGATCTCAAGGAGGGCTTTAGAAACATCTGACACCCCGTCCTTATTGTAACATCCTGCCCTGTTCATATAGGCCCCCATAAACAGGATACATTTCTTAGAGCCTCCGGACTTGTCGAATACATTAGGCAGACCATATATATTGTACCCGGCAGGATTGAAAATGATCTCCATACATCCGGAAAAATTGGCCTCTTTAGATCCCCCTGTATTATGGGTTACTATGCCATTGGCAAGATAGGTGTGGGTATTCCCGGCATTCAGATTGTAGACATATTGCATTCCAATAGGGGATACAGATATTATCCTATCCCTGAACTCATCCGTTTTTATCTTGGATTTCTTTCCTTCTATAAGCTTCAGATGATGTTCAGCCCTCTTCCTCTTGTATGTAAGAAACATAGGTATTTTTTCATGAAATTTTCTTACAGAATAGATATCTTTTATTATAAGAGTATACCATCCGTTTTTACTCTTTGGGTTCTTTTCCTGAGGTTTAGTATAGTATATGCGGGATCTGATACCAAGCCTTTGTAACAATAATTGTACTTCCAGTAACAAAGGTTTCTGACACTGGGCCAGTGACACAACCTCTTCATTAGCATATATACATCCGTCTGTATCGAATATTCCTCCCAACAATTCGCATATACTATGTTCTGAATAAGTATGTATGTCCGCAGGGAGAGTTTTACAATGTCTGGTCTGGCCATATATACCTACAGCACGAAGCATGGCAGTAATACCTTTTATCCTCACTTCCTGGTATATTTTCCCTTCTTTAGTAACACGCTCTTTCTCTGTCGCAGTATCAAAATGGGTATGCACATATTCCAGTATTTCCATATCGGAATTGCTTAGTACAGGAGTCTTATTTATACCATAACTCCCATCACCTATCATCCACCCTATAAATCTGGCATTTTCCAAGACTCTTTCAGATGTTATAGGTATACTGTTCGGTAATATAGCAAAATACTTTTTTGACAGCTGTGCAGCAGGAACAAATCTGTTTATATGTATCCTTCGGTTTAATTTTCTCGGTCCTACTCTGCGGGCCATATTCTGAGTAGTAACCAGTAATGGATGGTCTGTACTACATTCTAATATTCTGCCTGACAGGAATTCTATTCTGACACATTCCTTCATGGCAGGAGGTTTCATCCACATTATAGGCTCTACAGATATCTTCTTACAAGAATCATCATATCCTATAATACCGTCTTCCTTCTTCAGGTTCTCTATGTTCACAAGATTTCCTAAGGAAGTGTACACCTTCGTCCCGGCACACACACAGCCCACGCCAATACTTTGACCGAATGAGTGGCCTCCTTCCTCTACTGACCTTCTGTTGGTAGTATATACATCAAGAAGATTCGGGAATTCACCTATCTCTTCATATATCTGCCTGTTAGCCCTCTTACCACGCCCTTTACCCGACTTATCCCCTACTACAACACCAAGGGTTGTGTTACCAGTACCTTTATTCGACATAGTATCAAGGTCCTTATATCCCATCTCCCACGTCATTTTATCAAGGGAATCTACTACCCTTTGTGTCGGAAACTGTGTATTTTCAGCGCAGAAATCAAGTATATCAAGAAATTTATTCAATGTCCCGTCCTTCACCAGTTTTTCCTTGTCAGTGGCATATATAACCCCTCTGGTATTCTTATAGGCTTTCCTGTTCTCACCAAGCATAATAAGCTTGGCAAGTATAGATGCCATATAATAACTTTTTGAAGCACCACGCTTGGCTATCTCAAAGGCATGCTGTCCTTTCTTAAAATCATTGTATATCCCGCCGAATCTTGCCTGATAATGATAGTGGGACCTCAGATATATCAGCTCCCACATCTTCGGGAAATCCATTATACGGTCAAACACTCCTGTCTCCTCATCCATTATATTCTGTATGATAGGAGAATAGTTGAGATAGAAATACATATCACCGGAAACCCACTCTCCATCCTTAGGCCTTACATATCCATACCAGCATCTGTTAACCTCTTCAGCAAGCCATTTACCGTATTCTGAGTTCCTGTTCGAATTAGGCCTTAATCCTGTCAGCACACCATGTTCCCTGTAATAATTTGCTGTAGGCTGAAAATAATCCATATCAGTCAGGATATGCGGATTACACAGATCTACAATAATCCTTCCATTCTTGTCCCTCGGCCTGTCCTTAGCAAATTCCCTGTCCGGTGATACCAGATTCTTTATAAACTGAATATTAAGGCTTTCCAGCAGCCAGTCCCTTACCTCTTCATTCAGGGACATCATAAAATCATCAGAAAGAGGGGTCTGATATTTATTCATCACTATTCCCATACACAGCCTCCTTTATAAAATCCTCATCATGTGTGAGTTCTATAAACTTTTCCACCAGCAGTTCCGGAGCACTATCCATATCCCTGGTAATAACATTACTCACCTCCCGGCCCTTATACATTATAGAAATAACATATTCCCTGCCAAGCGAGATCCCTCCCACCTTTTTAACAGATGAAGAAAATCCAAGGAAAATCCTGCTCTCCTCATGGCTCCCTGCTTTGTCACGTATAGAATCAAGATACCTGTTGATCCCAAATGACATCCTTCTGAGATCATCATACGAAATTACCGAACCCATCTTCTCCTATCTTTTTCATTGTTTTACCTCTCTTCCGGCCCTCTTCCTCTATAGAGGCCAGTATTAACTTTTTAGTTTTTGACAGGGATTCCACTACTTCCGGAACCTGTTTAATAAGACCTATACTATCCTTCATAGCCTTTATAGGATCATCCGATGCTGTATAGTCTATATTCTTACACTGGTCCCTGATCTTAATCAGAAGGGACATAAACGAATCCAGTGTATTTATTTCCTCTGTATTCATATGAGGCATATTGATATAGTAATCTACAGCCTTCTGTACATCATTATCAGGCTTCCAGGTCCGGGGGAGGCCTAAATCCCTGAGAATTTCTTCCTTCCTGTCATCTTCATCAGGTATTCCCATCCTGTAGTTCGAGGCAGGATCATACATAAAATAAATATACCCTATCTCTTGCAGGGCTTTTGCTTTTCCTACACTTTTATCCCTTTTCCATAATACAGCAAGAGGCCTTATCAGTAAGGCCTCCGGAGATATGGTAATACCGTAATTTTCAAACCTGACAAGTTCCATTATGCATCACATTTACATTCTGATACTTCCTCAAAGTCATCAACAATATATACGATGTCATTGTCCTGGAGGTCGAGGTATTCCTCACCATCAAGAATGATTACCGGAATATTGAAAGACATCTGTACAGAATATTCTTCCCCCTTCACATGATTACGGAGTGACTGGGACTGTACAGGTCTGGCATATCTTGAAAAATCTATCAGCACATGATCCCCTACTTTCAATCCTGTACATGACGGACCTAAGGCTACTACTTTCTGAATAGAAGAATAACCTGTAATTGTCTTACCCGGATCCTCCACATTCGTACCAGCGAAATAGGCTTTCTGGATTTCAATGTTCGCTGTGGTCAGGACCTTCGTGTATCTCGGTGTTACTTTCTTTAATACTTTCATGATATCTTTTTACTTTTTCTAATCGGCGTGATTTAATATTTGAATACTTGGTATAGGGTATATATAATTTTCCAAGACCGCTGAAATTAACACATGGCTTGAGTGCCCTGAATTCTTCCTCACTAAGAACACGGTTTGCATGCACTCCCCTCATAGTCCTTTTAACCAGCCTGCAAGCAGAATCACATACAGCCTTTACTACCTTTTCAGGAACTCCGAATTTCTCCGATGCTTCTTTTATATATTTATCCAGCATTTTGTATATCAAGAACAAATGTCAGCCCGAAAGACTGTGATTCATCGGTAAGATTGGGAATCAGAAGTCTTATAAACTTCCCTCCTACCAGTACTTTTTTCTTCCTTATTCTAACCATGACCATCTGAAAATGCGGGCCCTTGATATTGCACTCCTCCCTGATTTTCTTCTTGACATCCTCACTCATAAGTACTTTATCCAGCAAGTCAGGGTCACTGATTGATTTACTAAGCTCATGCCTGTGTTTAAGGAAACAGGCAAATACCTCCGATTCAGTATCTGTGAGCTTGTGTACAGGCCTTGTCAAAGCAACCCAGGATCTGAAAAAATCCTGGGGCCTGACAGGGATACTGAGAATATTCTTATTCCCCGGCATCCGGATTTTCCTTATCCTCTTCTTCCACCTCCGGGGCCTTGGGGGTCATAATTTCCTCGATTTCTTTCACACACTCATTTACAAAGTCAACACTGAAATGAGATTCATGATCCAGCACATCAAAACATGTTTTGATACGCAGTGCTACATTCCCGTATTCAAGTTCCTGAATACGGCGTACTGCCATATTGTATCTGTTCTGCAACTCACGGAACTGCCCGGCCTGCTGATCCAGGATAGTCTGTGCAGTATTAAGCTGCTGAGCCATCTGCTCATATGACATTTTCTTACTTACTCCAAGTGCAGGAGCACCTTTTTTAACTTCTTCTTCCTTCATTTCTCTTTATGGTTTATAAAACATTTATGATACTTATCTTTGTATAACTTTTCCCATTCTTCTATCCCGGCTACCCTTATATCATCACTTCCGCAGTCACGGCAATAATCCTGATCCTGAAACTGCACAACAGCCAGTGACAGGCATCCGGCACAATAATATACCTTATCTTCATTTTCAGTATCCATCAGAACCACAGTTTATATATTCCTCAGCCATATAAGAATATACTGCCCCCCATTAGGGAGTATCGAAACAATAGATTCCCTGTCAATACTGTTGGCGTTAAGATAATCTTCCAAGCCTCTCAGAGTATCGAAAGCAACTATCCTGTATAAAATATTCTTATCCATATACTATAGATTAACAACACAAATATATACCATATAAATAATATATACAACAAGAGCATAAAGAAATCTTTATGCTCCTGTCAGATTTATACATCATGAAGGTTAGTACTTTATTCCCGCATAGTTTTTCAGCCTGTTTACAAGGTACATGTCTATACCCTTTCTCAGATTAAGATGTATGGACCTGTATGTCCCGTCAGAAGCAGATACTGTGTCAGTTCCCTCACAGGCAGTGGTAACCTGTATAAGTTCACATACTGCAACATCTCCCTCTATCTTCACATTACCAGGCATGAGCTTCCTGTAATCCGGTACTTTCTGTGTGCTGTCATACGGAACACTGGCGTATATTGTCCATGTATACAGAACAGGATCTTCACAGGATACAGGTTCAGTGCATGACTCCTTATATGACAACTTCACCCCGTAGTACCTTGACTTTGAAGCTACTTCATATTCTATTATATACCGTGTATCCTCCAAATATCCTACTTGCATTGGTCTATCAGGTATTTTTTAACCGGAAGTTCCTGTAACAGATCCTCAGTAGCATTGATAATACCTATGTATTTCAGATCAGAAGAATAAGCAGAATGAAATCCTTCAAGATCTGTCCTGATCTTATCAATAAGTTCAAGAGGATCATTTGTTTCAGGCTGCACCCCTGAAAGGAATCCAAGAGGAAGAACCCCGAAAGTTCCCATATAATTTTCTGCTATCACATCCTCATAGTCAGAAACCAGGTCAAGAAGTTCGTCCAGATGTTCATGTAGCTCATTCTTCTCAATATAGGGGAGAAGCTTTACAGACCAGTGGAGGTTTTTGATCTTTGTTTTGTATCCTTCAATTCTGTTGAGGTATGTTTTGATGTCATAGGGCCGGGAGATGGTGGATTTCTCTATATCTCCGGGCAGTTCGAAGTCTCCTATAATTTCCATAACTGTATCTATTTATTATTGTGTACATTTTCACTATACCATTTCCTGAAAACCCATCCTGCATTAAAGCCTATGATCATGGACAGGATCACAGATAAGGTAACCCAGAAAGGACATAACTTTGCAAATCCGGCTATAATAGCAAGTACAGATACTATAACCACAAACATAATCCATTTTTCCTTAGTCATCTCTTTCATATATCTTACTTTTACCAGTGGCCCGGGCGGGACTCCAACCCGCAACTTACTCCTTAGGACGGAGTCACTCTATGCATTGAGTTACCAGGCCAAAGAGCCCTTAAGGGCCCTCCACTAATCACTAATTCAATTTACTACATGCAAATATAAATAAAATATTTATACCGGGATAACAGTATATGAGGAAAAATGAAACCACAGTCATAAGACTGTGACTCACTCACATATTTTTAAATAAATCAAGATGATGGATTTTTATAGAAAATGACAAATCCACAGCAAATATAATGATTATTTCAATCCGGCAAGCTTATCAGCATACTTTTCTGTGTAAAAATGCTTGTAATCCTTATTCCTGCACAGACTGTCATGTACTGCTGCATGCAGTAATGACGGAATACCTATGACAATCAGATATAAGGGACCAAGCATCCTGGACTGCCTTACATGGCCGTATTCATGCTTTATTACCATATCCGTATATCCTGATCCTATATGATATAAGTCTTTTCCATATACAAATATATATTCACCGAGAGTTACTCCTCCTTTCATCTTTTCAGACCAGGAAAAATGTATGATTACAGCAGTACCCTTCACAACACAGGCTATAGAGTGCCTGTGCCACGGCCTGTAGAAAATGAGCATGAACAGGATCCCGAGTACATTCTGGGGAAGCTGCCATATCCATAATAATACTTTCACTATCCTTTTCATAACCTGTCCTCCCTGGTATTGATTATACATTTAGTCGATAAAATAGTCTTGGCTACTGAGGCAGCATTCTCTACAGCTACCCTCTCTACCTTTGCAGGATCCAGAATACCTTCCTCCAGACAGTTCACCTCTTTCCCTCTCCTGAAATCATATCCTGTGAAGAAATCCTGATTTACATCATATGACCATGATATGCCACACATCTCACACAGCTTGTCCCTTACAGAATGCAAGCATAATAATGCATCCCTCCTGGCCCCTGCTGTCTCCGTTTTTTCCATGATCTCATCGGAAATTCTGCTCAGGGCAATTCCTCCTCCAGGCAATACTCCTTCCTCTACAGCTGATTTTACAGCCCTCACAGCATCATCATACCTGTCCATTTTCTCTTTCAGCTCTGCTTCAGTCTTAGCTCCCACAGTGATGGAACAAGTGCCATTCTCCAGTATAGATGCCCTTTCCAGAAGACTGTTCTTATAGTCCTCCACATCACTGTTTCCGGCCCGGGCCCGGAGGCTGGCAATATAAGAAGATGGATGGCCTTTGCCTCCTATGATGGTAGTAGACATAGAATCGACAATTACCTTATCAACCCTTCCGTAATAGCTGATATCTTCACTGTATACAGGACATATAAGGGCTGCTATATCCCTGATATGCTCCCTCTGGGAATCCCCCCATCCCTCTGCCTGAACCATACATACGGAATATCCTGACCTTCTTGCAGAAATACCGAAGTTGATTACCTCACTTGAGAATGAAGGACCTATGATGAGCACAGGAACAGCTTTATCAAGCCTGTACTCCTGTAATATATCCTGGGATACACACAGGGGATTCTCAAATAATACCACATCACAGTCTGATATCTCAAAGGCTCCCTTATCCTGATTATTGACAAACCTTATAGACTCATATCCCTTATCAAATTTTATCCCCTTTGTGGTAGATACTACAGTCTTGTCATCAAATCCTTCAAGAAGCATAATATTCACCCCCATCCCTGTCTTCTCATAAGCTTCACGGATATATCTGCCTATAGTACCATCATTGTTTGCAGATATGGTAGCCACTCCTTCCACCATATCCATATTCCTTACAATCTTTACAGATTTCTGTGAAATAAGCTCAGATACCATCGAAGTGACGAAGTCAAGCGCCTTACAAGCTTCTACAGGATCATAATCCTTCAGATTATGTATAAAAGCATTGGCCAGTACAGTAGAAGTGGTAGTACCATCCCCTGCCTCCCTGGCTGTCTTCACGGCTGCCTGCCTTACCAGCTCAATACCACAGTTAACCTCAGGATCAGGGTCACTCACTGCCTGTGCTACAGTAGCCCCATCCTTGGTAACATGAGGAGATCCGTCTCCATCAGTAATGACTACAGTATTCCCTGACGGACCAAGTGTCAGTGATACTGCCTCAGATAATATACTTACTCCTTCAAGAAGCTTCTCTCTTGCATCTTTTGTGTTTACTCTTTCCTTCATATCCTAATCTATTTTATAAATAAAATCTTTAATCTTTATAGCCGTCACTTTATTTTTAATTCATCAAGCTCCTCCTGAGTATATCCACATGTAAAGGTCAGCATCAATTTACTTCTGTCAGAAAGCCTTCCTTTATAAAAATATTTAGGATTTAAGGCATATACACCTCTCTCCAATCTTAGTAAAAATTCTTTAGAAGCCAGCTGAGATATGTATACAGATATAGATTTACTCGAAAGATCTAACCCATTCTGCCTTAAAGCCGCTTTAAATGCCGGACCTGGATACACAACATTATATCCAGGATATAATGGATCCTGCAAACAGTATCTCCAGCAATTCATAAGGATCTTCAACTGGTTCCCTTCCAAACTACACATTTCTGGTATATTCTGTAAATATATCATTATAAATTCTTCTAATGGAAGGGTACAGCTCTTTCTTAATTCCGTGATCTCTCCTGTATGCTTATCCACTCTGGCATAATCAGGATCATTATATTCTACTTTCATGCTATTTAATTTATAACAGTACAAAGATATTATTTTCCTATGAAATCCGTAGGCCTTTTAAAAAAAAATCCTACAATCCTATCTAAAAAAGTTAGGATTTCCTAGGAAAATCCTAGACTTACTTATGGTATAACCAGACTGATTTATGGTATAACCAGAGTCAGACAGGATATACCTAACAACTCTTAAAGGCTAACATCCTGATACACATTCTCTTAAGTAGGATTTAAACAGGTTTTTCTTCTTATATATTCTATAGGTCCATTTTCTATTAAAAAAAACATCCTTATCCTAATAAGAAAAATCAATAGACCATAATTTAATATCCGGACTGTGGATACATTTTTGTAGCCAATAATTACACGATGTATTTAATAGCTACAAAAATGTAATTATCTCAGGATCCTTCACATACGCAAAAATTGATAAGTATATTTCCTAGTGAAATCATAGACTTTATCTAAGAAAATTAGAATCTCCTGGTAAAATCCTAGACTCTTTTAGGATATACCAAGATTTCATTAGGATATACCCAGCAAGCTATATGATATACCTAAAAACTTTATATAGCTAACCTCTTAACAATCACATTCTTACATTATATTTTAATAGCTGTTCCTTCTTATCTTTTCTATCCTAACAGAACTTTCCTGATAAAATTCCGGAATTATTCAGTATATAACTATATTTCATCCTGGTATAACCAACAGTAATAACTCTCTGATATAAACCTGCCTTCCCTGTTTCTATAACCTCGCTTCGCTCGGTGGGCCAGGAGGTGGAATAATTAATAGAGAAACTTTGAAATGCAGAGTTTTTTTTATTTTAGACCCCTGATAAACAATATGTAACTATGGCAGAATTTATAACAGAAGCAGATATAAGGAACCAGTTCCAACAATTGGACGCATCAAACGGGTATACAGTACTACCAAATAATATATGCCTTGAATGGGGATCTGTATCAGTATCGTCAGGATCACAACAAGTGTCAATTACACTACCAAGAAAACTTTCATTAGCATTTAATGCTGTGGTATGTGTGCAACATCAGGTCAATGAAGGAGCTTATGTAGCTTATGTAGCTTATGTAAGATCCGTATCAACTACTACACTGACACTCTATAAATACGGCTCCGCAGCAAATACACTCAGATGGTTCGTCGTGGGATTAGTGTAATAATTATCCCATCTCCCGGCCCCCTTACATCAAAGTATTTGCAGATTGAAATAAAATACCTATATTTGCAGTACTCATAAATACACCACATGTCCTGAGGGCCTGCCACAATAACCACAGGACACTTCAAAAATCATACATTTTCCCCCAGTCCCGCCTGATCTCATTCCAGACGGGACCTTTCCTTTATATACAGGTAAACCAAATCAATCTGCCCGAATATTATAATATACCAAAAATACTTCACTACCTTAAACCTACCTTACTGTTATATATACAAACTTTTCTTCACAACTTTACCATACTACAAGTCAAAACTATGATGACCTGGGAAGCTGAAAGCTGTAGAGAACAGAAATTTTTTTTATTATTTTTTTTTATTTGGGGGAGATAAAAAATTTATTTTTTTTTATTTGGGGGAGGGGGTGATAATTTTTTTTTAATTTTTATTTGTAGGGGAGGGAGATAACCACCCTAACCCTCCCCCTCCTATGGCATGGTGGGTAGTACTGGGGGTATGGAATTCCCGGAGTTCATTGTGCTGATGTTCAACAATTTAAAACTATCAAATTATGGCAACTTTAGTAAGAAAATCAAAAGGCAGTAAAAGTAATGTGAATGTACGTGACGGACGGACCTTTAATGAGGTATGTAAAAAATCATGGACTGTGGAGGAGTTCCTGGAGGAGTTCGGAGTGAAGGGTGGATTGGATGTAGTTCCGAACCCTCAGAAGATTAATGAGATTACAAGCCAGCCTAATTTATTCCTGTCCTTTAGAACTAAGGATGGAAATGTGACAGGGGCTGTTGCCAATAAGGTGCAACAGCATATCATTGAAACTGGAAAAGCCCCGGCAAGACCCATGATTGGGTTGTTTGAGGTGGAAGGAGAGGAGATCTATACATTGTATGATCAAGGGGAAGGAAATTCTCCTATTCTGACCTTAACAGTAGACTAAAAAAAAACACCAAATCACACAGTATCAAGGCAGTAAGCTCCGGCTCACTGCCTTTTTTTTTACTCGTTTATTTAAGTACTCAAGTACTAAAAGAATGAGAAGGAAATGCTAAGGATATAAAACACCTGTTCTTATGAAGTCTCAGAGTAGCAAATGGGGTTCTTATGAAGTCTCAGAGTAGCAAATGGGGTTCTTATGAAGTCTCAGAGTAGC